>Ga0169931_10004661_pt1 | contig 21216 bp, 18 predicted proteins | sample Kivu_15m_20L_FD_129675 | JGI IMG/M metagenome (GOLD analysis project Ga0169931, IMG submission 129675) | Freshwater microbial communities from Lake Kivu, Western Province, Rwanda to study Microbial Dark Matter (Phase II) - Kivu_15m_20L... | ecosystem: Environmental > Aquatic > Freshwater > Lake... | reverse complement strand
TGATCATCGGGCAGAGCAGCCGGTTCACGACGAAGCCCGGCGAGTTGCGGACCTGGACCGGGGACTTGCCGATGGAACGCGTCAGGCCTTCGACAGCCGCATGGGTGGCATCCGTGGTCTGCAGTCCACGGATCAGCTCCACCAGCTGCATGACCGGCACCGGGTTGAAGAAATGCATGCCGATCACCTGCCCCGGGCGTGTGGTCGCCGCGGCAAGCTTGGTGATCGAGATCGAGGATGTGTTCGACGCGAGGATCGCCTCAGCCTTGAGGATGCCATCGAGACGTGCGAACAGATCAAGCTTGAGAGCGAGATTCTCGGTGGCCGCCTCCACCACGAGATCGACACCGGCAAGGCTGGCCAGATCGGTCGATACCTGGATGAGGGACAGGGCCCGTGCCTTGGCCTCGGCGCTCATCTTCTCCTTCTTCACCAGCCGGTCCAGACTGGCATCAATGGTCTTCACGGCCCGATCGAGGGCGCCCTGCGCAACGTCGGTCATGATGACCGGATGACCGGCTACCGCGAGCGTCTGCGCGATGCCATTGCCCATGGTGCCGGCGCCGACGACGCCGATGGATCCGAGTTGCATGAGTGTTTTCCCGAAAGAGTTCAAACCGCAATTTTAGCCCGGATGTTTCGCCAGGTCGGCACCGGGAATGAGCGGCGCACCGATGTACATTGGATTTACCGCGGATTGGCGCTCAGGACACGCCGGGCAGGCGAGGTGGGCCAACCATCCCGCGACACGTCTGAAGCGAAACCGACCGGCAGGAAGCCCTGAGAACCGCATGCCGCCCTGTACCGACACGTCTGACTGTCAGACGCGCTCGAGCACGGCCGCGATTCCCTGGCCGACACCGATGCACATGGTGGCAAGGGCGAATCTCGCCTTGCGCTCGTGCAGCTCGTGCATCGCGGTGCTCACCAGCCGGGCGCCGCTCATGCCCAGCGGGTGTCCGAGGGCGATCGCCCCACCGTTGGGATTGACGCGGGGATCATCGTCGGCGACACCGAGCTCCCGCAGCACGGCCAGACCCTGGGCAGCAAAGGCCTCATTGAGCTCGATCACATCGATCTGTCCGACGTCCAGACCGATGCGCTCCAGCAGCTTGCGCGACGCCGGCACCGGGCCGATACCCATGACACGCGGCGCGCAGCCTGCGGTCGCCACGCCCACCACCCGCGCCATGGGTGTGAGCCCGTGGCGTCGTGCCGCCGCCTCGCTTGCCAGGATGAGGGCACAGGCACCGTCGTTCACACCGGAGGCATTGCCTGCCGTCACGGTGCCGTCCGGCCTGACGATCGGCTTGAGCTTCGCAAGCGCCTCCAGCGTGGTCTGCCTGGGGTGCTCATCCCGATCGACGACCACGGGCTCACCCTTTCTGGAAGGGATCTCCACCGGCACGATCTCCCTGGATAGACGCCCGCTGGCCTGGGCCACCAGGGCCCTGGTCTGGGAGCGCAAACCGAAGGCGTCCTGATCCTCCCGCGAAATACGGTACTCGGCAGCCACGTTCTCGGCCGTCTCCGGCATCGAGTCCGTGCCGTACAGCTGCTTCATCAGGGGATTGACGAAACGCCAGCCGATGGTGGTGTCATAGACGGCATTGCTGCGGGAAAAAGCCGCATCCGCCTTGGGCATGACGAAGGGCGCACGCGACATGCTCTCCACGCCTCCGGCCACGCCGATGTCGATTTCGCCGGCACGGATCGCCCGGGCGATGATGCCGACCGCATCCATGCCCGAACCGCAGAGCCGGTTGACGGTGCTGGCCGGAACGTCCTGAGGCAACCCGGCGAGCAGCCAGGCCATGCGCGCGACGTTGCGATTGTCTTCGCCCGCCTGGTTGGCGCAGCCGAACACCACGTCATCGACAGCAGCCCAATCCACGCCGGGATGGCGTTCCCGCAAGGCTCGCAACGGGATCGCCGCCAAATCATCGGGACGTACCGGCGACAGGGCGCCGCCATAACGTCCGATCGGAGTACGCAGGGCAGCGCAGATGAAGGCTTCAGGCATGATCGTGTGCTCTCCATAGGGCGATCCTGGAGCGGTCCGACCCCCGCGCCGGATCGCGCATGGTGGTCGGCTCTTCCCGGACCCGGTTCAGGACGGGGGCGACACACCCCCGGTAAAGGCTGCAATGACTCATCGGGCGACCGCCATCGGCTGATCCTCGCCGTTCCGCGGATTCCAGGGCGCAACCCGCCAGAGCAGCGCCATCCCCGGCAACGCCAGGAGCACACAGAGCCAGAAGAAACCGAACCAGCCCAGCCGCTCCACCAGCCAGCCGGTGATGGCGTTGACGAAAGTGCGTGGTACGGCGGCCAGGCTGGTGAACAGGGCGAACTGGGTCGCGGTGTAGGACGGATGGGTCGTCCTGGCGATGAAGGCGACGAACGCGGCCGTACCAAGGCCGACGCCGAGGGCCTCGCCACCGATCACCGCTGCGAGGGACAGACGCTCGACGGCGCCGATCTCGGGAAAAGGGCCGAGCCGCGCCAGCCATGCGAACCCGAGGATGGTCACGATCTGGATTACCCCGAATACCCACAACCCGCGGTTGACGCCCAGCTTCACAAGCCACAATCCGCCAAGCAATCCGCCGACGACGCTGGGCCAGAGTCCGGCGTTCTTGGCGATCAGTCCGATGTCGGATTTGGAATATCCCATATCCAGATAGAAGGGCGTCGCCAGCGCGGTGCACATGCTGTCGCCGAGCTTGTAGAAGAAGATGAAGCTCAGCACCAGCAGGGCATCGGCCCCGCCGCGACGACGCCAGAATTCGCGGAACGGTTCGGCCACAGCCTCGCGCAACGAGCGCGGAGCCCTGGCCTCGGTGGGTTCGGCAACCACGAGGGCCAGGATGATCCCTGGAACGATGAAGCCCGCGGTCACCAGGAACACGGCTGTCCAGGGCAGGTGGTCCGCGAGGATCAGCGACAGGGAGCCCGGGACCAGTCCGGCGATGCGATAGGCGTTCACGTGCACCGCGTTGCCCAGGCCCAGTTCCCCGTCCGCCAGAAGTTCGCGGCGATAGGCATCGAGGGCGATGTCCAGCGTCGCACTGAGCAGTGCAACCCCGGTGGCGGCGTAGACGATGAGGGGCAGGTCACCGGCCGGCGACAGAAAGCCCATCCCCCCGACCAGCAGCAGCAGGCCCAGCTGCGTGAACAGCATCCATCCACGCCTCCGGCCCAGGCCGGGAAAGGCGTACCTGTCCAGCAGGGGCGCCCACAGGAACTTCCAGGTGTAGGGGAACTGGATCAGCGCCATGGCGCCGATGGTCTTGAGACTGATGCCCTCGGTGCGCAGCCAGGCGGGTACGAGGTTCAGCAAGAGGTACAGCGGCAGGCCGGAGCTGAAGCCCGTGAAGACGCACGTCAGCATCCGCCGGGTGAACAGGGTCGCCCACAGGGACGGACGCTCGGTCATGCGCAGGATGCAGGCTCAGCCGGAGACCGGTCTGGCCCCGGCAACGTGATCCAGCCGGTAGACCGCCGTCGCACCGAAGAAATTGGGCCACGCCTGCACCACGCGCCCTTCCGTCAACACGAGGCGCTCGAGGATGCGGATGGCGTGTCCGCGGCAGAAGGACTCGAAATCGGCCAGGGTGAAGAGATGGATGTTGGGGGTGTCGTACCACTGGTAGGGCAGTTCGCGGGATACCGGCATCCGGCCCATGGCCAGTTGCGCCCGCACCCGCCAGTAGCCGAAGTTGGGGAAGCTCACGATGCCCTCCCGGCCGACGCGCAGGATTTCCTTCAGGAGCCGCTCCGTATGCTTCATCGCCTGCAGGGTCTGCGACAGGATGACCTGATCGAAGGAGCCTGACTCGAAACCGGACAAGCCGGCCTCGAGGTCGCTCTGCAGGACGTTGACTCCGTTGCCGACGCAGGCGGCGACGTTCTCATCGGAGATCTCGACGCCGTAGCCGGACACGTCGCGCGTCTCCTTCAGGAACCGCAGGAGCGATCCGTCACCGCAGCCAAGGTCGAGGATGCGGGCTCCCCGGGGCACCCAGTGGGCGATGGCATCGAAGTCGGGGCGCCGGGGCAGGCCGGCAGCCTTGAAGGAGCCCTGGAGGGTGGTCACAGTGAAATGTTGGCCATGTAAGCGGCGATCAGCCGGTGATAGCGCGGGTCGTCCATCAGGAAGGCGTCGTGGCCGTGCGGCGCATCGATCTCCGCATAGCTCACGTCCAGCCGGTTATCCAGCAGCGCCTTGACGATCTCCCGTGACCGCGCGGGCGAGAACCGCCAGTCCGAAGTGAACGAGATGACCAGGAAACGTGCCTGCGCGCCCGCGAGAGCCGCCGCCAGACTGCCGCCATGGCGCAGCGACGGATCGAAATAGTCCAGTGCCTTGGTGATGCGCAGGTAAGTATTGGCATCGAAATAAGTCGAGAACTTGTCGCCCTGGTAGCGCAGGTAGGACTCGATCTCGAATTCGACGTCGAAGCCGAACTTGTACTCCCCAGCCCTCAGCTCCCGGCCGAACTTTTCGGCCATCGCATCATCGGACAGATAGGTGATGTGACCGAGCATGCGCGCCAGCCTCAGTCCGCGCCGGGGTACGACGCCGTGCTCGTAGAAGTCGCCGCCGTGGAAATCCGGATCTGTCGTGATGGCCTGTCTCGCGACTTCGTTGAAGGCGATATTCTGCGCCGATAGGCGGGGCGCGGCCGCAATCACGAGACAGTGCCGGACCCGATCAGGATGACTGATGCTCCACTGGAGTGCCTGCATGGCACCGAGGCTGCCGCCGATGACGGCGGCAAAGCTGCGAATGCCGAGGCGATCGGCGAGGCGTGCCTGTGCCTCGACCCAGTCCTCGACCGTGACCAGCGGGAAGGCGGAACCCCACGGCCGCCCGGTGGCGGGATTGATGGAAGCAGGCCCCGTGGAACCGTGGCAGCCGCCGAGGTTGTTGACGCCGATGACGAAGAAGCGATCCGTATCCACCGGGCGACCCGGCCCGATGAGGTTGTCCCACCAGCCGACATTCCTGGGGTCGTCCTCATACCAGCCGGCAACATGGTGGGACGCGTTCAGCGCATGGCATACCAGCACGGCGTTCGACCGGTCGGCATTCAGTGTGCCGTAGGTCTCGTAGCGCAGCTGGTACGCCGGCATGACCGCGCCGCTTTTCAGGGCAAGCGGCTGATCGAACTCGATGTCCTGGGGCCACACCACGCCCACGGACCCTGGCGCCCGCGTCTCGATGCTCACGATGCCGCTCCGCGGCTGGAGGCCCGGATCGCCTGGATGCGCCGCAGCACCTGCTGCACGGCGTCGGACTGCATGTCCCGGAACAGCATCTGTGCCTCGCCTTCCTTGGCGAGAATCTGCGTGTCGTCGTATGTCAGGTCACGCACCACCAGCACCTCGTTGACGGGCAACCACTCCCTGCCGGCGGTGGTCGCAACACGGAACGAGACACGGTAGCGGAGCTGCAACTCACGCACCCGTCCCGCCCCGGAAACCGCAAGAATGCCTCGCTCCTGGGAGTCACCCATGAGATAGACCACTGCCGCGGCCTCGGCCGGCGCATCGACCAGACGCGTGCTGCCAGCGGCGGCGATGTTGCGCTTGAGCTGACTGGCGAACACGGAGTAGGTCATGCCCTCAACGTACATGGTCTCGAACGGCAGGTCCATCCGGCCGCGCAACTGGAAACCACAGCCCCAGGGCAGGGCTGCGACCAGCACCCCGAGGACCAGTCGCCGGCGACCGGGACGAATGCGGTTCGTGGCCGCCTGCACCGTTCAGACCACCACGTTCACCAGACGGCCCGGCACCACCACCACCTTCCTGGGCGCCTGACCTTCGGTGAACTTGAGAACGTGCGGGTGCTCCAGGGCCAGCTTCTCGACGTGCTCCCGGCTCGCATCGCGGGCGACCCGCATGCTGCCGCGCAACTTGCCATTGACCTGCAGCACCAGTTCGACCTCGTCCCGGGCAAGTGCCTCCTCGAGGGGCTCCGGCCACGCCGCGGTGAGGACGTCCTCGCCGAAGCCCAGTTCCCGCCAGAGGTGGTGGCAGAGGTGGGGCGTGATGGGGGACTGAAGCCGCAACAGGATCGACAAGCCCTCCTCCAGCACCTGCGCGTGGGCCTCGCCATCCTCGTCGGGCGCACGTTCCAGCGCGTTCAGCATCTTCATGCAGGCCGACGCCACGGTGTTGAACTGGTTGCGCTGCAGATCGAAGGTGGCCTGCCTGAGATTTGCGTGTATCTCCCGCCTGGCATCCGCCAGCCCCGCCGGCAGCCGCACGCCCGCCAGGGCCCTCCCCGCCGGCAGCCCCGGCCGCACCGAATCCGCGTAGCGCCAGGCGAATGCCCAGAGCCGCTTCATGTACCGGTACGAACCCTCGACCCCGGAATCCGACCATTCGAGCGTCTGCTCCGGCGGACTGGTGAACATCATGAAGAAACGGGCTGTGTCGGCGCCGTAGCGCTCGATCAGCGCCTGGGGATCCACACCGTTGTTCTTGGACTTGGACATGGTGCCGATGCCGCCGGACTCCACCGGCGCACCGTCGGAACGCAGCACCACCTCCAGCCGCTGCCCCTTGTCGTCGGTCCGGATGTCCACGTCGGCGGGATTGAAGTACTGGATGCGGCCCGCACCGGATTTGCGGAAGAAGATCTCGTTCAGCACCATGCCCTGGGTCAGGAGGTTGGAGAACGGTTCGTCCAGTTCCAGCAGGCCGAGATCGCGCATCACCTTGGTCCAGAACCGCGAATACAGCAGGTGCAGGATGGCGTGCTCGATGCCACCGATGTACTGATCGACCGGCAGCCAGTAGCGGACCCTTTCGTCGACCATGGCCGACGCATTGTCGGGACAGGCATAACGCAGGTAATACCAGGACGAGTCCACGAAAGTGTCCATGGTGTCGGTCTCGCGCCTGGCCGCCGCGCCGCAGCGCGGGCAGGCGACATCGAGGAAGTCGGGGCGCCGGTTCAGCGGGTTGCCGGAACCATCCGGCACGCAGTCCTCGGGCAGCACCACCGGCAACTGGTCGTCGGGCACAGGCACCGTGCCGCAGGATGCACAGTGGATGAGCGGGATCGGTGTCCCCCAGTAGCGCTGCCGCGAAATCCCCCAGTCACGCAGGCGCCAGGTGGTCTGTTTGCCGCCCAGACCCCGGTAAGCGAGGTCGGCAGCGATCGCGTCCACGGCAGCCGCGTAGCCCAGGCCGTCGTAACGGCCGGAATCGATGCAGCGGCCCGAGGCCTTGTCCGCGTACCACTCCTGCCAGTGTTCGGTGGAGAACTCGCGGCCATCCACGGCCACCACCTGCCTGATGGGCAGGCCGTACTTCCGGGCAAAGTGGAAGTCGCGCTCGTCGTGGCCGGGCACCGCCATCACCGCACCCTCGCCATAGCCCATGAGCACGTAGTTGCCGACCCACACCTCGATGCGTTCCCCGCTCAGGGGATGCGTGACCGAAATGCCGGTGGGCATGCCTTTCTTCTCCATGGTGGCCATGTCGGCCTCCATGACCGAACCGCGCTTGCATTCCTCGATGAATGCCGCCAGTTCAGGGTTGTCGCGTGCGGCGCGCGCCGCCAGAGGGTGTTCGGCCGCGACGGCGCAGAAGGTGACACCCATGACGGTGTCGACGCGAGTGGTGAATACCCAGAGCTTTTCCTGCCGGCCGTCGAGTTCGTACGGAAAGGCGAACCTCACACCCTCGCTGCGACCGATCCAGTTCGCCTGCATCAGGCGGACCCGCTCCGGCCAGCCGGGCATCGCATCCAGTGAGCCGAGCAATTCCTCGGCGTATTCCGTGATGCGCATGTAATACATGGGGATCTCGCGCTTTTCCACGACTGCCCCGGTGCGCCAACCCCGCCCGTCGATGACCTGCTCGTTGGCCAGTACCGTCTGGTCCACCGGATCCCAGTTCACCACGCCGGTCTTCTGGTAGACGATGCCCTTCTCGAGCATGCGCAGGAACAGCCACTGGTTCCAGCGGTAATACTCCGGGCGGCAGGTGGCCAGTTCCCGCTCCCAGTCGATGGCGAAGCCGAGCGACCGGAGTTGCTGCTTCATGTACGCGATGTTGTCGTAGGTCCACTGCGCCGGCGGCACGCCGTTGGCCATGGCGGCGTTCTCGGCGGGCAGCCCGAAGGCGTCCCAGCCCATAGGCTGGAGCACGTTGTACCCGAGCATCCTGTGGTACCGGCTGAGCACGTCGCCGATGGTGTAGTTGCGCACGTGCCCCATGTGCAGTTTCCCGGAGGGATAGGGAAACATGGACAGGCAGTAATATTTGGGCTTTCCGGGGACCTCGGCAGCGCGGAAGGCGTTGTTTTCGTTCCACGCCTGCTGGGCGGCGCGCTCCACTTCGGAAGGACGATATTGGGAATCCATCATGGGACCCGGGTGGGTGGTTGTCCGGCGGGGAAAAGCCGATGATTATAGAGAACCCGGCCCGGGGAGGGTCGGTCCCGGCGCGTGGATCGGCGTACAGCCCGGATCCCGCGCGCTGCCGCATGCACACGCCGCCGAAACGAGCGTCGCCGTGACCATGATTGCCCCCCGTGGCAGCAGGCCCGCCGTGCAGCGCCGCAGCCATCGGAGGCGGCTGGAACGCAGATCCGCACCGGCGTGGCCGGAAGTGGATGGAACAGCACCCCGCCGCGGGGATTCCTTGTGCGCCCGCACGGGCACGGGCGATTCGCGATCCTGCGACGTTGCTTTCTTCCGGGCCCGCTCATGATCGTCGCGCGGCGTGTCGCCGCCTCACTGGCGATGAACGTGCTGCTCGCTGGCATAGCCATGCCCTGCGCCAGCGGTCCGGCCAGCGCAGACCACCCGGTGGAGCCGTCCACCCTCGTCATCACGGCGGTGACGCCCCCCGCCTGGGTGGTTCGCAATGGCGCGAGAGCGCCACTGGCCCCGCGAACGGCTCTGCACCCTGGGGAGATCCTCCACACCGGTTCGGGCGGCCGCGTCGAGGGGAGCCTTGGCAGACACGGGCGTCTCAACCTGGGCGCGGATGCAAGGCTGTTTGTCTCTGACTCGGGTACAGCCACCCTGCGGGTCTTCGCCGGGGCTTTCCGCATCTCGAGCCCGGCCGCACCGGCTGGGGCTGGCTGGCTGGTGCGTCTGCCCGGGCTGTCGGCCGGGCTTGGGGACGCAGAGCTCTGGGGCCGGGTCACGGAATCGCATCAGCATCTGATCCTCCGCCGCGGCAAGGCCGTCGTCCGGACCAACGCGGGCGAGGTGCTGAACATGGAACGCACGGATGACCGGCTCGATCTCGGACCGGCAAGCCCTGCGGCGACGGTAGCGCGAGCGACGCCGGCAGAGATCACCCGTCTGCTCTCGGAGACCAGGTTTCAGCCAGGGGCGGGGACGCTGACTCCCGGTGGACGATGGCGGGTGACAATCCTGGAGACGCCGAGCGAATGGCGTGCCCTGGCAACCTACGATCGCCTGCGGGATGCGGGATACCCGGCCCTCATTTCACCGTCCGAACGGCGCGGTGAACACGTCTACGGCGTTGCGGTGAGCGGGATGGGCAGCAAGGCCGAAGCGGAGGCCATCGCGACTCGCCTGCGTTCCCATCCGGATTTGGAAGCAGGCAGGCTGCGGCTCTCGAAGGGACGCTGAATAGTCGGCAGGTTCCGGCAGGCAACCTGCAGAGGGCCTTGCGTTTGCGCGCAGCCTGCCGGACCAGGGGGCTTGCTCCGATGTTGCAGCGGCTGCGGCCCGCCCCGACCGAGGCTCGCGAGCAAGCAGGACGCCGCCACCCGGCCGCCGCGGTCACCAGTCGTAGTCAATTGTGAGCGGGGCGTGATCGGAAAAGCGCTCGGTCTTGTAGATCTCCGCCCGCGTCGCCCGCCCGGCCAGTTCCGGTGTCGCCAGGTGGTAGTCGAGCCGCCAACCCACATTCTTGGCCCAGGCCTGCCCCCGGTTCGACCACCAGGTGTACTGCTCCGGGCGGGGATCGAGCCGCCTGAACACATCCACGAAGCCCATCTCGTCGATCACACCCGAAAACCAGGCGCGCTCCTCGGGCAGGAAACCCGAGTTCTTCTGGTTGGAGCGCCAGTTCCGGAGGTCGATCTCCTTGTGGGCGACGTTCCAGTCGCCACAGATGACCACGTGGCGCCCGCTGCGGGCCAGCGCATCGAGGCTGGCATTGAAGCGTTCCATGAAGGCGAACTTGACCGCCAGACGTTCATCGGAGCTCGCCCCGGAGGGAACGTAGAGCGACACGACCGAGAGGTCACCGAAATCGGCCTGCAGGTAACGTCCCTCGGCGTCGATGTCCTCGATGCCGACCCCGCGGACGACGCGGTCTGGAACCTGCCGGCTGTAGATGGCCACGCCACTGTAGCCCTTGCGCTGCGCCGGATGGAAGTGGCCGCGCAGTCCGGCGGGGGCAAGCATCTCGGGACCCAGGTCATCCTCGGCGGCCTTCAACTCCTGGATGCACACGACGTCGGCGGACTGGGTTCCGAGCCATTGCAGGAAACCCTTCTTCGCGGCGGATCGGATGCCGTTAACATTGAGCGTCACGATTCTGAGCATGGCACAAGGATGAAAACAGACATGGATTTCCGGGGGGAATTCGTACGCTTCGCCGTGGCGAAAGGCGTGCTGCTGTTCGGCGAGTTCAAGACCAAGGCAGGACGACTGTCGCCCTATTTCTTCAATGCCGGTCTGTTCAACGATGGCGACAGCCTCAGACAGCTGGGACGATTCTACGCCATGACCCTGCAGGCGGCGGGCGTTCCCTTCGACGTCCTGTTCGGACCTGCATACAAAGGCATTCCACTGGTCGCGGCGACAGCCGCGGCACTGGCCGAGGACGGCCGGAACGTGCCGTTCTCTTTCAACCGCAAGGAAGCCAAGGATCACGGCGAAGGCGGGATCGTGGTGGGGGCAGCCCTAAAGGGTCGGGTCATGGTGGTCGATGACGTTATCTCGGCGGGTACGTCGGTGCGGGAGTCGGTCGAGATCATCCACACGGCCGGGGCGGAACTGGCGGGCGTAGTCATCGCGCTCGACCGTCAGGAGCGCGGCCAGGGAGACCTGTCTGCTGCGCAGGAAGTGCGGGCGATGTTCGATGCGCCGGTGCTCAGTATCTGCACCCTTGACGACGTGCTGGCCTACCTCGAGGACGAGCCCGGTCTGGCCGCCTCGCTGGAGGCCGTCAGGGCTTATCGACAACGATACGGAATCGGCATGACATGACAGGGATCAAGGGCTTGTCTTTCGCGGTAGCGCTTTTCATCGCATGCGCCTGCCCGACCGCCTGGGCCGGGAAGCTGTACAAGTGGGTCGATGAAAAGGGCGTCACCCACTACTCGGAGAGCATGCCGGCGGAACAGAAGGACCGGAGCTCCACCGAGCTGGACGGACGGGGTCGGGTCTTGAAGCAGAACGCAGCCGCGCCCAATCCGGAGCAGATCCGTGCCCGCGAGGAGGAAAAGCTCCGACGGAAGGCCGAGGAGCGCGAGCTGGAACAACAGCGCCGCCGCGACAATGCCCTGCTGAACACCTACACCACCGCCGACGAAATCGAGGACGCCAGGAAACGCGCGATCCTCGCGGCGAATCAGGCCCGGCAGGTCGTGGAAACGAGGGTCAGGTCATCGAAGTCCCGGGTCGATGCGCTACGGAAGCAACTGGAACAGGCCACACGCGGCGGCAAGCCCGCGCCTCAGGCACTCGCCGAGGACGTGGAGGAAGCGGAAAGGGATCTGGGACGGCTGGAGAGGGAACTGGCACAGAAGGACGCAGAGATCGCGCGTATCGAACAGCGATATTCCGAGGATAGGACGAGGTTCGTGGAGCTGACCTCGAACCCTGCCCGGTAACTCCGAGCAGGAGGCCGAACTGCTCCCCGCTCGACCGCGGGACAGGCAGCCACAAGGCGACACCCGCCGTTGCCGCGCCCGCGATCGGCGGTACGGCCGGTCAGCCCAGTTTGCGGCGCAGCAGATCGTTGACCTGCTGGGGATTGGCCTTGCCACGGGTTGCTTTCATGGCCTGACCCACCAATGCATTGAAGGCCTTCTCCCTGCCGGCCCGGAACTCCTCGACAGACTTGGGATTGGCCGCAAGCACCTCGTCCACGATACGTTCCAGTTCGCCGGCATCGGAAATCTGCCGCAGGCCGCGACGCTCGATGATGTCGTCTGCCTCTCCCTCGCCGGACCACATGGCATCGAACACCTCCTTGGCGAGCTTGCCCGACAGGGTGCCGTCAGCGATGCGCGCGAGCAAGGCCGCCAGGGATGGCGCGGAAACCGGGGCTGCGGACAGGTCCCGTTGTTCCCGGTTCAGGCGGGCGGACACCTCTCCCATGAGCCAGTTCGCGCAGAGCTTGGGCTCGGCGGGCAGGGCCTGCACCAGCGCCTCGTACCAGTCGGCCATGTCCCGGCTCGATGTCAGGGTCGCGGCATCGTAGTCGGACAGACCGAGCGTCGACACGAAGCGCTGCCGCCTCGCCTCGGGTAGTTCCGGCAGGCTGGAGCCGACCTTGTCGATCCAGGACTGCCCAATCTCCAGCGGCAACAGGTCAGGATCGGGAAAATAGCGGTAGTCCTGCGCATCTTCCTTGGACCGCATCGCTCTGGTCTCGCCACGATCCGGATCGTAGAGGCGGGTTTCCTGCACGATGGTGCCGCCGTCCTCGAGGACCTCGATCTGGCGCGCCATCTCGAACGCTATGGCCTGTTCGAGGAATCTGAACGAATTGAGGTTCTTGATCTCGCAGCGGGTGCCGAACTTCGTTTCACCCCGTCTTCTGACCGAGACATTCGCGTCGCAGCGGAAGGAACCCTCCTGCATGTTGCCATCACAGATCCCGATCCAGCGCACCAGCGAGTGCAGCATGCGGGCGTAGGCAACCGCCTCGGCCGCCGAGCGCATGTCCGGCTCCGAGACGATCTCGAGCAAGGGGGTGCCGGCGCGATTCAGGTCGATGCCGCTCATGCCGTGGAAATCCTCGTGCAGCGACTTGCCGGCATCCTCCTCCAGGTGGGCCCGCGTCAGTCGCACCACCTTATCGGTCTCGTCCACGCGGATGCGCAAAGACCCCCCGAGCACCACCGGGATCTCGTACTGGCTGATCTGGTAGCCCTTGGGCAGGTCGGGGTAGAAGTAATTCTTGCGCGCGAAGATGGAGCGCCGATTGATCGTGCCCCCCACCGCGAGCCCGAACCTGATCGCCCGCTCTACCGCGCCCCGGTTGAGCGCCGGCAGGACGCCGGGAAGGGCGAGATCCACCGCACAGGCCTGGGCATTGGGCTGGGCACCGAAGGCGGTCGAGGCACCGGAAAAGATCTTGGATCCGGTCGAGAGCTGAGCGTGGGTTTCCAGGCCGATGACGACTTCCCAATGGGCATCCATGTCAGTCCTCACCGAATCCCGCGGGCACGCGGCGGTGCCAGTCCGTTGCCTGCTGATAGCGGTGGGCAACACGCAGCATTCGGGCTTCCTCGAAGTGGTTTGCCATCAGCTGCAGGCCCACGGGGCGACCCTTGTCGCCGAAACCGCAGGGTATGCTCATGCTGGGGATACCGGCCAGGCTGCCCGGGACGGTATAGAGATCGGCCAGATACATGGACACGGGATCGGCCGCCTTCTCGCCAAAGCCGAAGGCGACCGAGGTGGTCACCGGCCCGGCGATCACGTCGCACTGCTGGAAAGCCCGCTGGAAGTCCTGGGCGATCAGGCGCCGCACCTGCTGCGCCTTGATGTAGTAGGCGTCGTAGTAGCCGTGGGACAGGACATAGGTGCCGATGAGGATGCGACGCTTCGGCTCGGGCCCGAGCCCCTCCGCTCGGGACCGCTTGATCATGTCGGTGAGGTCGGTGTAGTCGGCCGCCCGGTGACCGTAGCGCACACCGTCGAACCGGCTGAGGTTGCTCGAGCACTCGGCCGGCGCCACCACGTAGTAGACCGGGATTCCGAGGTGGGCGTTGGGCAGGGAGATGTCGACCAGTTCGGCGCCCAGAGCACGATAAACCTCCAGCGCGGCACGGATTGGCGCCTCGACGTCCGACCTCAGCCCGGCACCGAAGAACTCCCGCGGGATGCCGATGCGCAGCCCGGCCACGGGCTGGTCCAGTTCGCGGGCGCAGTCCTCGGCCGGCCTGTCGATGCTGGTGGAGTCCCGCGGGTCGAAGGCCAGCATGGCCGACAGCACCACGGCAGCATCCTCGGCCGAAACAGTCATCAGCCCGGCCGTGTCCAGGCTCGAGGCGAACGCGATCATGCCCCAGCGCGACGGGCGGCCATAGGTGGGCTTGGTTCCGGTCACCCCGGCGAAGGCCGCCGGCTCGCGGATGGAACCGCCGGTGTCGGTGGCCGTCGCCACCGGCGTGATGCGGGCTGCCACCGCCGCCGAGGAACCGCCGGAGCTGCCGCCGGGCACCGAGCCCTTGTCCCAGGGATTGAGCACCGGTCCGTAAGCGCTGTTCTCATTCGACGAGCCCATGGCGAACTCGTCGCAGTTGAGCTTCCCCAGACAAACCATGCCGGCTCGGGCAAGGTTCTCGACCACCGTGGCGTCGAACGGGCTCATGTAGCCGGCCAACATGCGGCTCGAGGCTGTGCTGGCCCAGTCGCGCGTGACGAAGATGTCCTTGTGCGCGAGGGGAATGCCGAGCAGCGGCCCGGTCTCACCCTGGGCACGCCTCCGGTCCGCCTCGGCCGCCTGCCGCAGGCTCTGCTCGGGCCGCACGTCCAGGAAGGCATTGAGATCGCGATGCCGGTCGATCCGCTCGAGGAAAGCGCGGGTGAGTTCGACCGACGAGACCTCCCCATGGGCCAGGAGGCGGCTGAGTTCGGCCAGGGAGGCGAGATGAAACTGGGTCAAGGCAATTCCTCGGGACAGGGCGGAGACGATCGGGGGGCAGGGGCCGCGCGAACGCGCCATCACCAACGGCCGGTCACTCCACGACGCGCGGCACCAGAAACAAGCCCTCCTGCCGCTCGGGGGCGTTGCGCATGTGGGCCTCGCGATCGACGTCCTCGGTGACCACATCGTCCCGCAGGCGCTGCGCACCGCCAAGGGGATGAGACATGGGCTCGATGCCGGAAGTGTCCACCGCCCGCATCTGCTCGATCATGGCGAAGATCTCGTTCAGCTGCGCCAGAGCCAGTTCAGTCTCCTGGGCCGAGATGTGTATGCGGGCCAGATGGGCGATGCGCCCGACATCTTCCAGGGTCAGTGCCATCGGTTAATCTTCTCCACCTGCTTGCTCAAACGTCTTGGTCCCATAGGGTCACGTAAGTTACCATAACGCCCCATTTCGGTACCACCCGGCGCCACCCCGCCATCCACGCCTGCCACGGGGCCCTCTCGCATGTTCGGTTTTCTAAGTGGTTATTTTTCCAACGATCTCGCGATCGATCTCGGCACAGCAAACACCCTGATCTACGTTCGCGGGCAGGGCATCGTGCTCGACGAGCCTTCGGTCGTCGCCATCAGGCAGGACGGGCCGAACGGCAAGAAGGTGATCGAGCAGGTCGGCCTGATGGCCAAACAGATGCTCGGCCGGACGCCCGGCAACATCACCGCGATCCGCCCGATGAAGGACGGCGTCATCGCCGACTTCACGGTCACCGAGCAGATGCTCAAGCAGTTCATCAAGAAGGTGCACGACGCCCGGTTGTTCAGTCCGCAGCCCCGCATCGTCATCTGCGTGCCCTGTGGCTCCACCCAGGTGGAGCGACGAGCGATCAAGGAATCCGCCTTCGGCGCCGGAGCACGCAAGGTCGAACTCATCGAGGAGCCGATGGCGGCGGCCATCGGTGCCGGGCTGCCCGTCAACGAGGCCACCGGCTCGATGGTTGTGGACATCGGCGGCGGCACCACCGAGGTTGGCGTGATTTCCCTGGGCGGAATCGTCTATTCGGCGTCGGTGCGGGTCGGTGGAGACAAGTTCGACGAGGCCATCATCAGCTACATCCGGCGCAACTACGGCATGCTGATCGGTGAGACCACGGCCGAGGAGATCAAGAAGGAGATCGGCTCCGCCTTCCCGGGCTCCGAGGTGCGTGAGAAGGAGGTCAAGGGCCGCAACCTGGCGGAAGGCATTCCGCGCAGCTTCACCATCTCCTCGAACGAGATTCTCGAGGCGCTTACCGACCCGCTGAACTCGATCGTCAGCGCGGTGAAGTCCGCCCTCGAGCAGACCCCTCCGGAACTCGGCGCCGACATCGCCGATCGGGGCATGGTTCTCACCGGAGGCGGCGCACTGCTGCGTGAACTCGACCGCCTGCTCATGGAGGAGACCGGTCTCCCGGTGATCGTGGCCGAAGATCCGCTCACCTGCGTCGTGCGCGGGTCTGGCAAGGCGCTCGAGCACATGGACAAGTGGACCAGCATCTTCACCAACGACTGAGGCGCCGCGGGGGCGGCAGGGTGGCGCCCCCTGCCGCCGCCCGCCGTCACGGGGACCTCCTCAAGCCTGTCCGAGTAGCGTGATGCAAGCGTCTGCGCCGCCGATGTTCAAGCGCGGCCCCAGCCTTCTCGTCAGGCTGGCGTTCTTCGCCCTGATGTCTCTGGTGCTGCTGGTGGCAGACGCCCGGTTCCGCTACCTCGAGAACATCAGGGCCACCCTGTCCATCGTGCTGTTCCCGCTGCAGGAAGCGGCGGCCGTTCCCTCCACCATGCTGGGCCGCGCCGGCGAGTTCTTCGTGACACACGCTGCGCTGTACCGTGAGAACGAGCAGCTCAAACGGGAACGCCTTCTCAACGGTGCCGAGGCGCAACGCATCCGCGCCCTGGAGATGGACAACGAGCAGTTGCGCAAGCTTGTCGAAGCCGCGCCCATCCCCGAGCGTCAACGCATGGTCGCGGAAATGCTCTACGAAACCCGTGACCCGTTCACCCGCAAGGTGGTGGTGGATCGAGGCAGCGTCCACGGCCTCGGGGTAGGTCAGGCCGTCGTCGATCACCTCGGCGTCGTTGGCCAGGTGACCCGCGTCTTCCCGCTGGTGTCGGAGGTGTCGCTGCTGACGGACAAGACGCAGTCGGTTCCGGTCCAGAATGCCCGCAGCGGCGTCCGCTCGGTGACCTTCGGCCTCGGGCTTGGCGGGATGCTGGAGTTGAAATTCATGCCGGTGAATGCAGATGTCAGGAACGGCGACCTGTTCGTGACGTCCGGCATCGACGGCATCTATCCCCCAGGGCTTCCGGTGGCAGTCGTCACCAACATCGAACGCAACGTATCCTCGTTCGCGCGCATCCTCTGCGTACCGGCGGCAGGTGTGTCCAACTACACCCGTGTGGCCATTCTGTCGCCCGGCCCGCCGCGACCAGCCAGCCCGCTGGTGCCTGCATCACCCTCAGCGCAGCCCCGGGAGGCGTCCCGATGAGCCGGAGCAACCTCGGGGACAACATCCTCGGCGGAGAAATACTGCGGCCCGTCAGAGGGGTGTACATCACCTCGACGCTTGCGCTGGCGCTGTTGATCAATCTCATTCCGCTGCCCGGATGGCTGGCCAGCGCGATGCCGGATTTCGTGGTGGTGATCCTCATCTACTGGAGCGTGTTCCAGCCGCACCGCATCGGCCTGCTGCCGGCCTGGGTGCTCGGCCTGCTCATGGATGTGGCGGATGCCAGCCTGTTCGGCCAGCACGCTCTCTCGTACTGCATTGCGACTTGCACGGCCATCTTCCTGCACCGCAGGATCCAGATGTTCCCCATGAGCTACCAGATCGCGCACGTGCTCGCGATCCTGGCCGGACAGCAGGCTGTGCAACTGCTGATTCGTCTCGTGGCCAGCGCCGATGGTCCTGACATGCTGTATTTCGTGTCCAGTCTGACCGGAGCGGCGATCTGGCCCGCGGCCGCAGGCCTGCTCACGCTGCCGATGCGGCGGCGCGCCAAGGAGGAGGAGGTCGGCTGATCCCCGACGCCAACGCCGCCCATGTTCCTGCGCCTGCCGTTCCGAGCGAGATTCGGCCGCCGCCGGACGGGTTTCCGGCCGAAGGCTCGCGGTGTCGAGCTGCGTCCGGAAGAACCACGTCTCAAGCTCTGGCTGGCCCGCCTTGCTCAGTTCAAGCCGCGGGCGGGCTTCAGGCCGCAGGCCAACGGCGTCGAGATGCGCGACCTCGGTCACGAGCTCGAGCGCTTCAGGTGGCGACTCGGCGTCTGCGCCGCGGGTGTCCTGCTGCTGTTCTTCGCGCTTCTGCTGAGGTTCTTCCACCTTCAGGTTCTGCAGCATGACTACTACCTGACACAGGCCGAGGCAAACCGCATCTCCATCGTGCCGGTGCTTCCGAATCGCGGCCTGATCCTGGACCGAAATGGCGTTGTACTGGCCCACAACTACTCGGCCTATACGCTCGAACTCTCGCCCAAGGAGGCCGGGCCGGTCGAGGAACTCCTCGACAGCCTGTCGGAGCTCGTCGACATCGCCCCGCGGGACCGCCGCCGCCTGCGCAAGCTGCTGGAGGAACGCAAGGAACTCGACAACCTGCCGATCCGGACCAGGCTGAGCGAGGAGGAGGTCGCGCGCTTCTCTGTCAACCGCCATCGCTTTCCCGGGGTGCACATCAACGCCCGCCTGTTCCGCCACTACCCCAATGGCGACATCGCATCCCACCTGATCGGCTACATCGGCCGGCTCAGCGAGAAGGAGATGGCGCGGCTGGAGGAGAAAGGGCTGGCGGCGAACTACCGCGGCGCAGACTACATCGGCAAGATAGGCCTCGAGGGCAGCTACGAGCGGGATCTGCACGGCATCGCTGGAGTGGAGGAGGTCGAGACAGACGCTGCCGGGCGCGCCGTCCGCACGCTGCGCACCACACCGTCCGTGTCGGGCAACAACCTCCATCTGGCCGTCGATCTGCGCCTCCAGGAGATCGCCGAGAAGGCCTTCGCCGGCCGCCGCGGTGCGCTGGTGGCGATCGAGCCTTCAACAGGGGGGGTGCTGGCTCTGGTCTCGCGGCCCGGCTTCGATCCCAACCTGTTCGTGGAAGGGATCGATCCCCACAATTGGGACATGCTCAACAGTTCGCCGGACAAGCCCCTGAACAACCGCGCGCTCCAGGGCGTGTACCCGCCTGGATCCACGTTCAAGCCCTTCATGGCCCTGGCGGGGCTGGAACTCGGCAAGCGCAGCCCCGATTACACCATCTCGGACCCGGGCTCCTTCCAGCTGGGGGGCGCCGGGCACGTCTACCGCGACTGGAAAAAGGGCGGGCACGGATCGGTGGACCTGCACCGGTCCATCGTCGTGTCCTGCGACACCTACTACTACGGACTCGCCCACGACCTCGGCATAGACAACATCCACCGCTTCATCGGGCAGTTCGGGCTCGGCAGGGTGACTGGAGTCGACATCCCGGGCGAGTCCGGTGGACTGCTGCCATCTCAGGATTGGAAGATGCGCCGCTTCAAGCAGAAGTGGTTCGCGGGTGACACCATCTCGGTGGGCATCGGGCAGGGCTACAACCTGGCGACGCCCATGCAACTGGCCTTCGCCACGGCCATCCTGGCCAACCATGGTGTGGTGTTCCGGCCGCACATCGTCAAGCAGGTGGAGGACAGCCAGACCGGGGAGCGACGCACCATCGAGCCCCGGCCGTTCGACACCTTCTCCATCAGCGATGCCAACTACGTGCGCGTGCGCAACGCCATGATCGACGTCAACCGACCCGGCGGCACTGCCTCACAGGCCTTCGCGGGTGCGGTGTATTCCGTCGCGGGTAAGACCGGAACGGCCCAGGTGATCGGCATGAAGGCCGGCGAGAAGTACGATGAGTCCCGCATAGCGGAGCGCTATCGGGATCACGCCTTGTACATTGCCTATGCACCCGCCGAGGCCCCCAAGGTCGCACTGGCCATCCTGGTGGAGAATGGCGGACATGGCGGTTCGGCCGCCGCCCCGATCGCACGCGCGGTGTTCGATCTGGCCATCCTCGGCAAGCTGCCAAAGCAGGCAAGCCCGCAGGAGGCCCCTCAGCCAGCCGCGGCCCAGGAGGAGGAGAGTGATTAACCGGGTCGTCATCTTCGTCACGCGCCACCTTGATCCCTTCATGATCGCCGTGGTCGCTGCGCTGCTCGGCATCGGCATGGTGGTGCTGTACAGCGCTTCGGGGCAGAACTTCTCGCGCGTCGGCGGACAACTCATGAACATGGGCGTCGCCGTGACCGTGATGTGGATCGCGGCTAACGTGCCCCCGCAGCACATGGCGCGGCTGGCATTGCCGGTCTACGCCCTCGGTCTGCTGCTGCTGGTGGGTGTCGCGCTCTTCGGCGAGGTGAGCAATGGCGCACGCCGCTGGCTCAACGTCGGCATCACTCGCATTCAGCCGTCCGAGATCATGAAGATCGGGGTGCCACTCATGCTGGCCTGGTACTTCGACCGGTACGAGGCGGTTCTGAAGCTGCGCGACTACGCCATCGGTGCGGTGGTGCTGGCCATCCCCGTCGGGCTGATCGCGAAACAACCCGACCTAGGGACCGCGCTGCTCGTGAGCGCGGCCGGGTTCTACGTCCTGTTCCTCGCTGGACTGTCCTGGAAGATCATCGTCGGCCTTGCCGTGGCGGGCGCGGCCTTGCTGCCCATGCTCTGGGGCATGATGCACGACTACCAACGCCAGCGGGTGCTCACACTGCTCGATCCGAGCCAGGACCCGCTGGGCGCGGGCTACCACACCATCCAGTCGACCATCGCCATCGGTTCCGGCGGCGTGTTCGGGAAGGGCTGGATGAACAGCACCCAGGCCAGACTCGATTTCCTGCCCGAACGCACCACGGATTTCGTTTTCGCCGTGTTCTCCGAGGAGTTCGGGCTGCTGGGCAACATCGTGCTGGTGATCCTGTTCGTGCTCGTGATCGGGCGGGGTCTCTACATTGCCGCCAATGCCTCGGTCCTGTTTTCCCGTCTTCTGGCCGGGGCCGTGACCCTGACCTTCTTCACTTATGCATTTGTGAACATGGGCATGGTGAGTGGTGTCCTGCCCGTGGTGGGGGTACCCCTGCCGCTGATCAGCTACGGCGGCACGTCTCTGGTGACGCTGCTCTTCGGCATCGGAATCCTCATGAGCATCCATACCCACAAGCGCCTTGTTAAAGGCTGACCCGGGAATTGCACCAGTTAACGTGAAAGAACTCGAATCGAAGGCGAGACTGTTCCTGACCCTGGCAGGTCATGATTTTGCAGCCTTTCTGGTAGGAGGTCAGCCTGGCTGAGGCATGAACCCGAATCGGGTGAGGGCC
>Ga0169931_10004659_pt1 | contig 21218 bp, 20 predicted proteins | sample Kivu_15m_20L_FD_129675 | JGI IMG/M metagenome (GOLD analysis project Ga0169931, IMG submission 129675) | Freshwater microbial communities from Lake Kivu, Western Province, Rwanda to study Microbial Dark Matter (Phase II) - Kivu_15m_20L... | ecosystem: Environmental > Aquatic > Freshwater > Lake... | reverse complement strand
GATTTTCACCAATCAACACCCCAAACCCTTCCTGCACCAGCTCATCTCCTCCCAACTTGATATGGATCGTTTGGATTACATCCGACGGGACAGCATGTTCACGGGTGTTTTGGAAGGCAGCATCGGCATCGAACGCATCATCAAGACCTTGAGTGTGCGCAAGGGGCGGATGGTGGTCGAACGCAAGGGTGTCTACGCGGTCGAGAACTATGTCAACGCGCGTCGGCTCATGTACATGCAGGTGTACCAGCACAAGACGGTGCTGAGCGCCGACAAGCTACTGCGAGCGGTTCTGCAGCGTGTGGGCGACCTGATCCGGGCGGGGAAGGCGCCATTCATCCCGTCTCCGGCCCTGGAGCGTTTCCTGGTGGACCGTCCGTCCGCCAAACGGGGAATCGGTGCCAGATTGGCCGCCCAGTACCTCATGCTCGATGACAACGACATCCTGATGGGCATCAAGTATTGGAGCCGGGAGAAAGACGGCATCCTCAGGGATCTGTGCGGCCGATTCCTGGAACGGCGTTTCTTCCGGACCACCTTCCTCAAAGCGGATCTGACCGACCGGCAGTGGCTCGGCATCCGGCAACAGACCACCCAGGCTCTGGGCATTCCGGATACGGCCCTGGGCTATTACCTCTTCCACGATCAGATCGTGAACGAAGCATACCGGTACGAAAACGACAGCATCTGGGTCTTGGACGACCCCGACACCGTGATCGAGTTCTCCAAAGCCGCCGACACCCGCAGCATCCATGCGCTCACACAGCCGGTGGTCAAGCCGTATGTGGTCCATCCCAAGGAGATCGCGATCGCCTGACGCCGGCGGCCGGCGTCACCGGTCCATGCGCTCGTAGGTCACGAAGGTGCAGCTCTCACCGATGGTTCGGTCGACCTCCCGCCATGTGGATCCGATGGCGGGCCGGTAGTCCGGAAAGGTGACATCCCCCTCATGCCGACCTGGCACCTCGGTCACGATCAGACGGTCCGCATCCGCGATCATCGCCCGATACAGTTGACCGCCTCCGATCACGAACACGTCGGATTCGCCGTCGAGATGGTCCAAGGCGCCCTGTATGGACTCGAAACTGGGCACCTGCGGCCACCGCGATTTCGATACCACGACATTCCGGCGGCCTGGCAAGGGTTTCTCTCCCAATTCCTCAAAAACACCACGGCCCATCAGCACAGGCTTGCCCAAGGTCATCGCCTTGAAATGGCGGAGGTCTTCCGGCAGACGCCACGGCAATCCGCCGTTGCGCCCGATCACCAACCCCTCATCGTGCGCCACGATGAGGCTCAGCCTCATACGGCGACCTCGAATCGGATACCGGGATGCGGATCGTAGCCGTCCAGCACGAAATCGGCAAAGGCGAGTTCGTCAAGCGGTTTGGGTGCGATGGTCAAGCGTGGCAGCGGCCGGATCTGGCGGGTCAGCTGTTCGCGCAGGCCGTCGACATGATTCTCGTAGATGTGAGCGTCCACGATCGTGTGCGCAAACACACCGGGTTCGAGTCCGACCTCCTGGGCGATGGCCATCGTCAAGGCCGAATAGCAGGCCAGATTGAAGGGGATGCCCAAGGCGATGTCTCCGGAGCGCTGTGTCAGGTGGCAATGCAAGCGACCGCCGCTCACGTTGAAGATGAACAGAAGGTGGCAAGGTGGCAAAGCCATGCGATGCAACAAACCGGGATGCCAGGTGTTGACCACGATCCGGCGGCTGTTCGGATCGGTCCTGAGCAGGTGGATGGCGTTCTTCAACTGGTCCACACGCGGCACCTCGCCCGTGCCCGCATAGGGATCCCCCATGGGCCAATTCCGCCACAATACAGGGTAGATGGGACCCACGAAACCGTCATCTCCGGCCCAGGCATCCCAAATGTGGCAATCCTGCTCGTCGCGGAGCCACCGGATATGGTCTTCACCACGCAGATACCATAACATCTCCAGAATCACGGATCTGAACTGGACTTTCTTGGTTGTGAGAAGTGGAAAGCCGTGCGCCAGATCCACCTTGTAGTGTTCCGCGAACGCGCTGATGGTGTCGGTTCCGGTTCGGTTCGTCTTTCGGACGCCGTGCGCCAGCACCCGTTCGACCAAGTCATGGTAAGCCTTCATGGCATGCAAAGTACGGGGCGGGGTTCAGCCGAGCAACCGGCACCATCCATGCGGATCCGGCACCAGACCATGGTGTATCCCGGTTAGGGCATCGTAAAACTGCTGCGCCAGGGGGCCCATCCTGACCATATCGGTCTCAACGGTGCGTCCGTCATGATGGATATGGCCCACCGGTGAAATCACGGCCGCCGTGCCCGAGGCGAACACCTCTTTCAGCTGTCCGGTCTCTCCGGCACGGAACACCTCCTCGATGGAAACGGGGCGTTGTTCCACAGCCAACCCCCAATCGGAGGCCAAGGTGAGGACCGAATCACGGGTCACGCCAGCCAGGATGGTGTCGCTCAGAGGTGGTGTGACGAGGGTGTCGCCGATGTGGAAAAACAGATTCGAGGTTCCGACTTCTTCGACCCACTTCCGCTCCGCGGCATCCAGCCACAGCACTTGGGCGTACCCCTTGGCCATGGCTTCGAAAGAAGGTTTGAGCGTGGCCGCGTAGTTACCCGGGCTCTTCGCACTGCCGGTTCCACCCCGCATGGCCCTCGCATAGGCGGGCATGGTGGTGAGTCGGACCGGCTTGACGCCTTCCGCGTAATAATTGCCCACTGGTCCGCCGATCACCATGAACCGATACCGCAATGCCTGGCGAACCCCGAGATAGGGCTCGGTGGCCATCACGAATGGACGGATGTAATACGATTTGAACGGGTCGGTCGGAACCCAGCCCTTGTCGATGTCCAGCAGGGTGTCGATCGCATCAAACCAGGTTTCCCTGGGCAATGGGGGAATCCCCATTCGGTCGCAGGAGCGGATGAATCGATCATGATGGGCATCCGCGCGGAACACATTCACACAGCCCGAGACGTGGTGGAAGGCTTTCAACCCTTCGAACACCGCTTGACCGTAATGCAGCACGCTCACCGCCGGACTGAGGGAGATGGGGCCGAACGGCAGGACATCCCCTTGCTGCCACGCTCCGTCGGCATAGACGATCTGGACCATGTGGTCGGAGAACACATCGCCGAAACGCAGCGTTGAGAAATCGGTGGTGGGCAGGCGGGATTCGGCCGCAGGTGCTATTCGTAACAAGGTTCGGTTCATGGGTTGGATGTCTTGCCGAACGCGGCCAAGGCCTGTTCGGCGGCGTTCTGTTCCGCTTTCTTTTTGCTTTTCCCAATGCCGGTTCCCATCACACGGTCACCGACAAGCACGTCGATGGTGTACATCCGCAGATGGTCGGGACCATCCACATCCGCGATCCGATACACCGGTATGCCCAAACGCCGGCCCTGAGCGTATTCCAAGAGCATGCTCTTGTGATTGCTCCGCTCCGCTTCCATATGGGTCAGGTCAAGTTCGTGAAGGATCGCCCGCTTCACAAATGAAAACGCGGCGGCGTACCCGCGGTCGCGATACAAGGCCCCGATCAAGGCTTCGAAGATATCCGACATCACATTGACCGAGGTCTGGATTCCCTGGTCGCGAACCCGGTCTCCGACTTCGATGAGTTCCTGTATACGCAAGCCACCGGCCAATCGGGCCAGGGTTTCGGCACGAACGATCTTGGACCGCATCTGGGTCATGAACCCTTCGTCTTCCTTCGGATATCGTTCGAACAGCAGGTCGGCGACAATCAGGTCCAAGACGGCATCACCCAGGAACTCCAGCTGCTCGTAACTTTCGCTGTTGTGCAGATTGTGCTCGACGAGGATCGACCGATGGCGCAAGGCCTTCAGATAGAGCGGGATGTCGTCGATCCAGGTACCGAAAATCGATTCCAGATGCCCGACGATGCCCCGCGTCCGGGCGTCGAGGGGGCGCTTGCGCAGATACGCCCCGAAGCGGGTCAGAAAACCAGGCTCACCGATCACACGCTTTGAAAACAAGCGAGGTGTTGTGTCCGCCGAAGCCGAACGCATTGTTGATCGCATACCGCAACGGGCGCCCGACCGGGGTGTTGAACGTGTAGTTCAGGTCGCACAGCGGATCCGGATTCTCGAAGTTGATGGTGGGCGGCACGATGCCATGGTAGACCGCGAGCAAGGTGGCGACCGATTCGGCCGCACCGGCCGCACCCAGCATGTGACCGGTCATCGATTTCGTCGAATTGAGATTCATGGCGTAGGCATGATCGCCGAACACTTTTTTGATGGCATTGGTCTCCGCCACGTCACCCAAGGGGGTTGAGGTGCCGTGCATGTTGATGTGGTCGACTTCATCGGGCCGGATGCCGGCCGCTTTCAGAGACTCGGTCATGGCCAGGATCACCCCGTTGCCGTCCGGGTCCGGTGCGGTGATGTGATGGGCATCGGCGGAAAAACCATATCCGACGATCTCCGCATAGATGCGCGCGCCACGGGCCTTGGCTGAATCATAGGATTCCAGGAACAACATGGCGGCGCCTTCGCCAAGCACGAACCCGTCGCGGGTCGCATCAAAAGGTCTGGATGCGCGCAGGATGTCGTCGTTCCGGGTGGACATCGCCTTCATGGCATTGAATCCGCCGACGCTCATCTCCGAAATCGGTGATTCCGTTCCGCCGCAGACCGCATAATCGGAGGTACCGTAGCGGATGAAATCATACGCCAGACCGATGTTGTGCGAGCCGGTGGCACACGCCGAAACGGCACAGAAATTAGGGCCTCTGAAGCCGTATTTGATCGACACATGACCCGCCGCGATGTCGGGTATGAGCATCGGGATGAAAAATGGCGAAATGCCGCGCGGTCCGCGTGCGATGAACTCGTGCGTCTCCTTGAAGAAGACATGGAATCCACCGATTCCGGTACCGATCAGCACGGCGACCCGGTTCCGGTCGATGCCGCCCAGATCCACACCCGAGTCGCGGATGGCCTCATCCGAAGTGATGATCGCATACTGCGAGAAAAGATCCAAGCGCCGCGCCTCCTTCAAGTCGAAGTAGCGACCCGGATCGTAGTCCGGAATCTGCGCGGCGAACTTGGTCGGAAACTGGCTGGCATCGAACCGGGTGATGGGGGCCACACCGCTGTGACCGGACATCATCCCGTCCCAGAACTCCGGAGCCGTTTTACCCAAGGGGGTGATCGCACCGATGCCCGTTATGACGACCCGCCTGCCAGCCATGCGCACGGATCAGGACTTCGATGTGATGTAGTCGATGGCCGCGCCTACCGTGGAGATCGACTCCGCATCTTCGTCCGGAATGCTCACACCGAATTCCTTTTCCAATTCCATGATGAGTTCGACGGTATCGAGCGAGTCGGCGCCGAGGTCGTTCGTGAAATTGGCTTCGGCTGTGACCATGCTCTCGTCGACTCCGAGCTTATCCACGATGATCGCCTTCACTTTTGCTTCGATATCTGTTGCCATTGTTTGGGTACCCCTCTTAGGTTTGTGGTTGTCTTCCTGTTTCCAGGACGGTTGAAAATACGGATCGATTCACTCAAATCACATAACCATGCCACCGTCGACATGGAGCACGACGCCGGTGACGTATGCGGCCGCGTCAGACGACAGGAAGCGCACCGCCGCGGCCACATCCTCCGCGCTGCCGGCACGACCCAACGGAATCCCACTCAGGATGCCCTGCAGGGTGGCCTCCGGCAGTTTGTCGGTCATGTCCGATGTGATATAACCCGGCGCGACGACGTTCACCCGGACATTCCGGCTGCTGAGCTCTTTGGCCAGCGATTTGCTGAATCCGATGATGCCGGCTTTCGAAGCCGAATAATTCGTCTGCCCGGCGTTGCCGTTCACGCCCACGATCGAGCCGACCTGGATGATGCTGCCCGTCCGCTGCTTCATCATGGGCTTGACGGCGGCCTTGCTGTAGTGGAACACGCTTTTGAGATTGGTATCGAGCACATCATCCCACTGTTGCTCGCTCATGCGCATGATGAGCGTGTCCTGCGTGATGCCGGCATTGTTGACCAGGATGTCCAGGCGGCCGAAGGAAGCGGCCACATCGGCCACGACCTCCTCGGCCCGTTTGCCGTCGATCGCATCGGCCTGATAGGCCAAGGCCCGGCGGCCCATCGCCTCGATGGCCTCCTTCACCTCCATGGCCGCGGCCTCGCTCCGCGCATAGGTGATGGCCACATCGGCGCCGGCAAGGGCCAGCTCCAACGCGATGCCACGACCGATGCCGCGGCCTGCGCCCGTCACAAGGGCGGTTTTTCCAATCAGATTGAAATCCATAATCGTTCGGTTCAGGAGTGCCCCGAAACCTCGGTTTCGGGAAGGGTTCGTTTCACCAGGCCTTGCAAGACCGATCCCGGACCCACCTCCACGAACCGGGTGGCCCCCCCGGCCAACATGGCCTGCATGGTTTGGGTCCAGCGCACCGGATTCATCAACTGCTGCAGCAGATTGAACCGGATCGTGTCGGGATCGGTCGTGGCCGAACCTGTGAAATTGCTGTAGATCGGGCATACCGGCTCGGAAATGTCCAAGGCTTCCAGCCCATCCATCAGCCCGTCAAAAGCGGGTTGCATCAGTGGGGAGTGAAAAGCACCCGAAACCGGCAGCTTTTTGGCCAATCGGCAACCGGCCTCCTTGAGCATCTCGATCGCGGCATCCACCGCTTCCACATACCCTGAAATGACCAATTGACCGGTGGCGTTGTAATTGGCCGGCACGACGACGCGACCGACCCGCTTGCTGGCCCGTTGGCAGATGTCCTCGACCTGCTCATCGGCCATGCCGATCACAGCGGCCATGGTGCCGGGGTTGGCCGCCCCCGCATCCTGCATGAGCCGGCCGCGCAGGCGCACCAGACGGAGGGCATCCTCGAATTTCACGGCACCGCACGCCACCAGCGCGGTGAATTCACCCAGGCTATGACCGCCCACCATATCGGGCGTCACGTCCAAGGTCTCGAACAGGGCGATCGCATGCAGGAAGATGGCCGGCTGTGTGTTCTCGGTCTGGCGGAGGGTCTCCTCCGGACCGTCGAACATCACCGACGCCAGATCATATCCCAACCACTCGTTCGCCTGGTCCACGCGGGCGCGGAACGCCGGACTGGAGCCGTAATGGTTTTTGCCCATGCCGACGAACTGGGACCCTTGCCCCGGAAACAGGTAGGCTGTGCTCATGCGCTTACCACTTGAGATAGACCGCGCCAGCGGTGAATCCACCGCCGAAGGCGGCCAGGATCAGGTTGTCGCCCCGGTTGAGGCGGTCTTTCCAATCGTACAGGCACAGCGGAATGGTGGCCGCCGTGGTGTTGCCATATCGGTCGATGTTGACCATCACCTTCTCCATGCCCAACCCCATCCGGCGTGCGGTGGCATCGATGATGCGCAGGTTCGCCTGATGCGGCACGAGCCAGGCCACATCATCGGCATTCAGGTGGTTGCGCGCCATGACCGCGACGGATATGTCGGCCATCGCCTCGGTCGCCTTTTTGAAAACGGTCTTCCCATCCTGTTTGATGGTATGCCAGTTGGCATCCACCGACGCATGCGATGCCGGGTACCGGCTTCCGCCTCCCTTTTGGACCAGCAGCTCGTTCTCGTCCCCTTCGCAGGTCTGGATGTAATCCTGGATGCCGGTGCCATCGGTCGTCGGCTGCAGCAGCACCGCGCCGGCTCCATCACCGAAGATGATGCAGGTGGCGCGGTCCGTGTAATCGATGATGGCCGACATCTTGTCCGCTCCGATCACCAAGACGTTGCGATAACGGCCCGATTCGATGAGGGCACCCCCTTGCGTCAGCGCATAGAGGAATCCGGAACAGGCCGCGGACAGATCGTAGGCGAAGGCCTTGTCCGCACCGATGCGTTTCTGGACCAGACATGCGGTGGACGGAAACGGGTAGTCGGGGGTCACGGTCGCCACGATGATGGCATCCACCTCGGAGGCGGGAAGCCCCGCCGCCTCAAGCGCCTCCTTGGCGGCTTCCGTAGCCATGTATGACGTGGCTTTTTCGGGATCTTTCAGAACCCGACGCTCCTTGATCCCCGTCCGCGACGTGATCCACTCATCGTTGGTATCGACCATCTTTTCCAAATCGGCGTTGGTCAGCACGTCGGCGGGCAGATAGTGCCCGACCGAGGCGATCCGCGCATTCACGGCTTGAGACATGGCAATAGGTTACGCGAGCGCGGCGACGATCTTCTCGTTCACATGGTTGGACACCATGCTCGCCGCCCTCATGATCATGTTTTGGATGGCCAAGGGGGAACTTCCGCCATGGCCTACGAAACTCACTCCGTTGACACCCAGAAACGGAACCCCACCCACGGCTTGGTAATCGAATGGGGCGAATGCCTGCTTGAGGACGCCCATCACCGGCTTGACCTGTTCGGCTGCCAGACCTTGCGTGGCGATGGCCGCGCCGATGAGCTGTTGCATGGCCTCCGGGATGGACTCCCCGAACTTGAGGATGAGGTTGCCGACCAACCCGTCGCACACATACACGTCGGCGTGGCCGCCGAGGATGTCGCGCCCTTCGATGTTACCGACGAAGTTCGGCCTGCTCTTGAGCAGCGCATGCGCCGCCCGGATCGTCTCCGTGCCTTTCTCCTCTTCCTCGCCGACGTTCAGCAGGCCGACCCGCGGGTTGTGAATACCCATCTCCGTGGCGGCGTACACCTCGCCCATGATCGCGAACTGGAGCAGCATCTCCGGCTTCACCTCCAGGTTCGCTCCGACATCCACCATGAGTCGGAACCCTTTGACTGTCGGGTACACCGAGGAGATCGTCGGGCGCATCACGCCGGGCAGGCGGCCCAACACCACGGCAGACGCCGCCAGCAGCACACCCGTATGGCCGGCGCTCACGAACGCGTCGCAATGACCCTTCGCATGCAGCCCCAGGCCGACCATGATGGACGAGTTGGGTTTCGTCTTGATCGCACCGACCGAATCCTCCATGCCGATCACCTCGGGGGCTTCGATCACGCTGATGCGATCTCCGTCATAGCCTTTTTCGCGTAGGGTCTCCGAAACCAAGGGCTCCGGACCCACCAGAAGGATGTGAAGGTCGCCATCGGCGTTCACGGCGTCGATCGCACCCTGGACGGGATGGTTCGGATAATGGTCGCCTCCGGCGGCATCGACGGCGATCTTCACGGGCATGGCAGTCACGGTTTAGGGTGTTGGTCAGGCATTCGACACCGCCACAACCTGACGGCCACGGTAATAGCCGCACGACGGGCAGGCATGATGCAGGCGGTGCGGCGCACCGCAATTCGTGCACGTGGCCACTTCCACAGCATCCAGCTTGTGGTGGGCGCGGCGAGTGGCGGTACGGGTTTTGGAATGGCGGCGTTTGGGATTCGGCATGGTGGTAAACTAATTCTTTGCAAGGGTGGTTTTCAAGACATTCAACGCCTCCCAGCGGGGGTCGGAGGCGGGTTCGCCCGAAACGGGCGATTCAAAAGGCGATTCGTTGCCGTCGCGATCCAGATAACGCGGATGCAGGGCCCGGATCGGAACCGCCAACAGGATCGTGTCGCGCACGTCCCGACGCAGATCCAGCTCATTTCCCGACACATTCAACCGACGGACGGCCGTCTGCTCATCTTCGACCTCCTCCACCGCATCATCCTTGAACAGAACGGTGTACCGGCCATCGACAGCCATCGTGAAGCGATCCAACGACCGGTCGCAGACCAACTCCAGCGTGCCATCCACGCGCAGATTCGCTTCGACCATGTGGTTCGTCCGCCGAAAACCGGCAAGGACCCGGAAAAAGGCGCCCGATGCCACGCCCAGCGTCAAATCCGCCGCCGGCACGGACACCTCCTGCTCGGATACCCCCTCAGGGATCTCGTTCAGACGGAATATGAGACTGGATGACATCATAGCCGCGCAAGATACCGCAATTGAAGTCTTATTTCAACGGTCGGGAAACAGACCGAAGAGCCTCTGTTCGATGAGGGTGATCACGTGCCCCAGGTGCTCCTTGTTGTTGACGAAATCCAGCGAGTCGGACTCGATGATGAGCTTGGGGTGCGGATACCGGTCGATCCAGTCTTCATACAGTCGGTTCAGACGCTCCAGGTAATCGATCCGTATGGTGTTCTCGTACGCGCGGCCCCGTTGCTGGATCTGGCGCACCAGGGTCGGCACATGCGCTTTCAGGTAGACCAGCAGATCCGGTGGCCGCAGGTAATCCGACATCTCCGTGAAGAGGGCTTGATAGTTGTTGAAGTCGCGCTCGCTCATGAGACCCATGTCGTACAGGTTCTTGGCGAAGATCTCCACGTCTTCGTAGATGGTGCGGTCTTGGATGAAATGACGCCGCACATCGAGCATGCGTTTCATGGAACGGAACCGGGACGAAAGGAAGTAGATCTGGAGGTTGAAGCTCCAACGGCGCATGTCTTCGTAAAAATCAGCCAGATAGGGATTGTCATCCACCGATTCGTAGTATGCCTCCCAATTGAAATGACGCGACAGCAACCCCGTCAGGGATGACTTGCCCGCCCCGATGTTACCCGCCAATGCGATGTACCGGACAGGTTCCATCACGCCGTCCCCAGGAGGCGGTACATCGCCTTCTTGTAGGCTTCGACACCGGGCTGGTCGAACGGATTCACCCCAAGGGCATACCCGTACAGAGCCGTCGCCAACTCGAAGAAATAGACCAGACCTCCGACCGCGGTCGCATCGAGGCGGTTCAGCCGGATGGTGAGCACCGGTACGCCGCCGGCCACATGGGCTTCCCGTGTTCCTTGCAATGCGATGGAATTGACGTGGTGCATGGTTCGTCCGGCAAGATAATTCAATCCGTCAAAGTCCGACGGATCGGTCTGAAGCACGAGGGCGTCGTCGTCCTCGGCAATCTCCAGGAAGGTTTCCATCAGATGGCGTTCCCCGTCCTGGACCATTTGCCCCAGGCTGTGCAGATCCGTGGAATACCCATGGACAGCCGGATACAATCCCTTGCCGTCCTTGCCCTCGCTCTCTCCGAATAACTGCTGCATCCATCCGCCGAACGCGTTCAGATCGGGTTCGAAGGTGGCCAGGATGTCGATCTTGCGGCCTTGTTCGTACAGGGCCAGACGCGCCGCCGCATACCGGACCACCTCTTCATCCCCGGATTCGCTGGCCCGGTAGGCAGTCACACCACCGTAGAACAGGTCGCGGACGTCGATGCCGGCCACCGCGATGGGCAGCAAACCGACCGGTGTGAGCACCGAGAAGCGACCGCCGACATCATCCGGAAGCACGAATTTGCGATACCCCTTCGCGCCGATCACGCGGTTCAAGGCTCCGCCCGTCTCGGATGTGGTGGCGATGATGCGGCCCGAAGCGCCCGTCTCACCGTAGGTTCTGACCATCCATTGGCGCAGCACCCGGAACGCCAAGGCGGTTTCCATGGTGGTGCCGGACTTGGAGATGACATTCAGCCAGACGCGTTTGCCCTCCAGATGACGGACGAGCTCATTGAGGTAGCGACCGCTCATGTGATGGCCGGCATAGATGATTTCGGGCCCGTTGGATCCGAAAAATGGACCCAGCGCCTCGATCACCGCGCGTGCGCCCAGATACGAACCGCCGATGCCGCACACGATGAACACGTCCGCATCGTTCCGGATCTCCGCCGCGAGTGATCCGATCCGGCTCAACAACGCATCATCGGGTGTGGCCAGGATGCGGCGCCATCCGAGCCATTCGGACCCTTTGCCGGTACCGGATCTCAGATCCGAAAAGGCCGCTCGCACACGGGTCTGGGCCTGTTCAAAGGCGGATGGGTCCAGGAAGGACCGGGCTTGTGACAGATCGAGGGTGGGGTTCATCAGCTCAGGATTTTGGCGAGTTCGAGCAATTCGTAATTGATGCTTTTCTTCTTGGACCAGACATTGCGCATGGGCGTGATCTTGATCTGGTTGTCCACCACTCCAACCATGACATTGGTATGGCCGTCGGTCAGGGCCTGCACAGCGGCGGCACCGAGTCGGGACGCCAGCACACGGTCACGCGCGGTGGGTTGACCTCCGCGCTGGATATGACCCAGAATGCATACGCGCATCTCGTATTTGCCGAAATCGTCCTTGAGTTGCTCGGCCAGCTTGTATGCGCCACCGGTTTCGTCGCCCTCGGCCACCACGACCAGGCTGCTGCGCCGCTGGGCCCGGAAGACATCCGTGAGGGAAGCCTTGATGTCATCGATCTCGGTCAAGGCTTCCGGGAGCAGGATCAGTTCGGCGCCCCCGGCGATGCCGGTCTCAAGGGCGATGAACCCGGCCTCCCGCCCCATCACCTCCACCAGAAACAATCGTTCGTGGGCATCGGCCGTGTCCCGGATCTTGTCGATGGCCTCCATGGCCGTGTTCAGAGCCGTGTCGTAACCGATGGTCTCATCCGTGCCGGACAGGTCGTTGTCGATCGTGCCGGGAACGCCCACCACCAGCACCCCGTGCTCCTCGTTCAGCTTGGTCGCCCCTTGGAAGGTGCCGTCGCCTCCGATTCCGACCAGCGCATCGATGTCGTTCGCACGCACATTGGCCGCGGCCTTGGCGCGCCCTTCCGACGTACGGAACTCGTCGGATCGCGCCGACTTGAGGATGGTGCCGCCTTGCTGAATGATGTTCGACACCGAGGTGCTGTCCATATCCACAAAATCACCGCGGATCATGCCCTGATATCCGTAACGGATGCCAACCACGTTCAGGTCGTTGTGCCGGGCGGTCCGCACCACGGCCCGAACCGCCGCATTCATGCCGGGCGCGTCTCCCCCGCTGGTGAACACCCCTATTTTTTTGATCGATTTCACGCGTTGAGTTTGGTTTAATTCCCGAATCATTCCACAGCACCGTAATTTGCGCAGAATTTCGATAAAAAACCCGCCCCTTGTGACTCGCCCCGTGACGCTGGACGACATCCAGCAGCCGATTTCCGCCCATCTGCACGACTTCCGCCTCTATTTCAGGGAGGCCATCCGTACCGATGTCTATCTCCTGGACCAGATGCTCCGCTATCTCATGCGGTCCAAAGGCAAGGAATTACGGCCCGCCCTGGTCTTCCATGCCGCCCGGCTGTGCGGAGAGGTCTCCGAACGCAGTTTCGTGGCGGCCACCATGATCGAGCTGCTGCACACCGCCACGCTCATCCACGACGATGTGGTCGATGAGGCCGATGAACGGCGCGGCCTGTTCAGCATCAACGCCATTTGGAAGAACAAGGCCGCCGTGCTGCTGGGTGATTTCCTGTTGTCGAAAGGACTCCTCGTCGCCGTCGAAAAAAACGAGTTCGCCTTGCTCAAGGTGCTGTCCACGGCCGTGAAACGGATGAGTGAAGGCGAATTGCGGCAATTGAAGGCGTCCAAGCTCCAGAACATGAACGAGGAGCGGTATTTCAAGGTGGTTTCCGGTAAAACGGCCAGCCTCATCTCCGCTTGCTGCGAATGCGGTGCCATCAGCGCAACGGATGACACCGACCTCTGGAGCCGGATGCGTGCGTTCGGCGAGGCCTTGGGCATCGCTTTCCAGATCCGGGACGATCTTTTCGACTACGAATCGAACGAGACCGGCAAAACCGCCGGCAACGACATCATCGAAGGGAAAATGACGCTGCCGATGATCGCCGCCTTGCGCCAGGCGGCCCTGCCGGAACGCCTGAAGATGCGTCATCTGTTCCGTAAAAAGGGCAAATCCGGTGAAGACGTGCGCCGCATCGTCGCGTTCGTCCGACAGAACGGTGGGATCGAAGCGGCCACGAACCACATGGACCGGCTGGCCACGCAAGCCAGGGAGCTGCTTCTGTCTTTCCCCGATACCGAGGCTCGCGCAACCATGGACCGTTTCCTGACCTTTGTCATCACCCGCTCCAAATAGCATCCTGTTCCTGGGGGATGTGCACCTTGGCGGATTCGATGCCGAGGGGAACGCCCGTCTGGAGCAGGATACGGCCTCGTTGATCCGGCACTGCACCGATTGCGGTATCGATCTGGTGATACACGGAGACCTGTTCGACTACTGGATGGAGGTTCCCGGGCGGATGCCGGACCTGGGCCGACCGGTCCGCGATGCCGTGAGGGCACACGCGGCCCGGTATGGACCGGTTCGCATGGTGAGCGGCAACCACGACAACTGGATGCTGGGCGGACTGGCCTCGGAGGGGTTCGCGACGCAATCGGAAAGCCTGAGCCTGCGCATCGATGGGCGGCGGGTCATGGTCCTTCATGGCGACGGGTTGGCGGATCCGGCATTCGGATTCCCGCGTCCGCTCTGGCATCGGTTCATCCGGCATCCGGCTTTCTACCGTCTCTACCGGATCCTACCCCACGCATGGGCTCTGGACATCATGAGGCGGGTGTCGCTCGTACGGAGGCGTGGAGGTCCCGATCCGGCCGAGACGCGACGATTGGATGCGTGGGTGGAGGCCGGCTTGCGATCGGGTCTTGCGGATGTCGTGATCGCCGGCCATATCCATGAAACGAGGCATCGGCAAATCGAGGGCTCTGAGTATCTTAACCCGGGTGCCTTCCATCTGACCCGGACGGCCGTGCTGCACAACGGAACCGGGTTTCGTATCGTTGTTTGGAACGCCACCGAATCCCGCTTGGAACCCTTCGATGATTGATCAAGACCGCTATCTGAACGACCCGGCGTACCGGCGTGAAGTGCTTGCCAAACGCAAACAACCGACCCACGTCAAACGCAAGACGAAAGACCGGTTCTGGCGTTGGGTCGGCATCGGATTCGGCGGCCTCACCGCCGCAGGAGTGCTGTTTTTCCTGTTCCTCATCCAAGGATTGCCGACCTTCGATGAATTGGAGAACCCTCGTACGGACAACGCTTCGCTCATCCTGTCCCGCGATGGCGTCACACTCGACCGATTCTTCACCGAAAACCGGACCGTGGTCCGGTTCGATCAGATCTCTCCATACGCCATCCAGGCACTGGTCTCGACCGAAGATCACCGGTTCTACGACCATTGGGGAATCGACATGTTCCGGATGATGGTGGTTCCCTTCCACATCCTGAGCGGAAAGATGCAGGGCGGGTCCACCATTTCCATGCAGCTGGCTCGGAACCTGTACCGGAAGATCGGTCGAGACATCACCCCGACACGCAAACTCAGAGAGATGATCACGGCCGTTCAGCTCGAGAGGTCGTACACCAAGGAAGAGATCATCGAGATGTATCTGAACACCGTCGAGTTTCCGAATTCCGCCTTTGGCATCGAATCGGCGGCACGCACGCATTACAACAAACCGGCATCCCAACTCACGCTGAACGAATCCGCCACGCTGATTGGCAGTCTGAACGCCATTTTCGCCTACAACCCGCGCTTGCGCGTCGATACGTCGACCCGTCGCCGGAACGTGGTGCTCAGCCGCATGCGGACCCGCGGAAACATCACACCGGAGCAATACGAGGCCGAGGTGGCCAAACCGATCCAGCTCAATTACCAACCACCGAATGTGGCCAGCCGGAAGGTCCGCTATTTCGGAGAGTTCGTTCGGCAGCAAATCGAACCATGGGTGAAACAGAACGGATACGATCTGTTCCGCGACGGCCTGAAGATCTACTCCACCGTGGATTCACGGATGCAACGCGTGGCGGAATCCGCGGTACAGACGCAGCTTGACACGCTTCAGCGTAGTTTCCAACGGGAATGGACCACACGGGGCGGCGATTACATGGACCGCCTCTGGCGGCAGTATCCCGGCTTCCTGGATAGCTTCATCCGGGAATCGGAGGAATTCAAGACGGCGGTCGCGGGAGGGCAAGGCCGTGAGGGGGCCTTGGATTCGCTCAAGCGCATTCCCAGTTTCGTCAACGCCATCAAACGGACACGCACCCGGTTGGAGGCGTCGTTTCTGGCGATCGACCCGCGCAACGGCCATATTCTGGCCTATGTCGGTGGCTCCAATTACGGGGTGTATCAGTTCGACCAGGTCACCATGTCCAGACGCCAGGCCGGATCGACGTTCAAACCCTTCGTCTATGCCGTCGCGATCGACAATGGCTACAAACCCGATTTCCAGGTATCGCGGTATCCGGCCAGTTTCACAGACCGCGCCGGCAAGGTGTGGGCTCCACGCGACCTGTCCGCATCATCCGGTCCGGAAATGATGAGCCTTCGGGAGGCCTTGGCCCGAAGCAACAACAACGTGACGGTGCGTCTGCTGCCCATTCTGGCCGGAAAACCGGGCACTGACCGGCTCGAAGACCTCTTGCCCGCGGCTCGCAAGATCTCCGAAATGGCGAAGAACCTCGGCGTCTCGTCCAAAATGGATGTGGTGCCGGCAGTGGCCTTGGGAACCCCGGAGGTGAGTCTGATGGAACTGACCAGTGCGTACGCCACCTTCGCCAACCAAGGCGTGCACATCGACCCGATCGGGGTCACCCGCATCGAAGACCGCAATGGAAACCTGCTGGTTGAATTCTTCCCCGAATCCCGCCAGGAAGTGATCTCACCGGAAACGGCGTATACCATGGTCGACATGCTGCGTGGCGCCATCCGTGGCGGAACCTGGGGTTTTGGCACGGGAGCCCGTTTGCGGGGGATGGGCGTGTATCAGGATGTGGCTGGTAAAACGGGAACCACCAACGATTCGGCCGACAACTGGTTCATGGCTATGATGCCCCATGTGGTGATGGGGGCATGGGTGGGTGGCGAAGACCGACGCATCCGCTTTCCGAGCAACACCTACATCGGTCAAGGTTCACGGGCCGCCCTGCCCATCGTCGGCAAGTTCATCATGGGCTGCATCAGCACGGAAGATTGTCCGTGGAGCTACGAAGGGTTCGCGCCACCGGCCGGCTACGCTCTGGAACCATCCGACACCGCTCCGGTGACACCGCGACGTGGGCGCACGGGTTGGTAATCTCAGCGACCCGCCACCTTCAGCCGGTTCAGGGCCCGGCTCAGCGAGGCCTCGGCGCGCGCCGCATCCAAGCCGGATTCGCGTGAGGCCAACCGCGTTTTGGCACGGGACATCGCCGCCTCGGCTCGGGCCACATCGATCTGTTCGGGCGTTTCTGCCGCCTCCGCCAAGACGGTGACCACGTTCGCATTCACGTCCACGAAGCCGCCGGAAACCGCGAAACGCACGGATTTGCCGTCGCTTTCCGAACGGATAACGACCTCACCGGCCTCCAAGGTGGACATCAGCGGCGCATGGTTCACCAACAGCTCGAAACGGCCTTGCGTGCCTGGCAGGGCCACACCCACCGCCTTGCCCTTGTAGGCGGGGCCATGGGGCGTCAGAATCTGCGCTTCCAACAGGTTCGCCATGCGGATCAGGCCTCGGCCAATAGTTTCTCGCCTTTGGCGATCGCTTCGTCGATGGTGCCGACCATGTAGAAGGCGGCTTCCGGAAGGTGGTCGAGCTCGCCGTTCACGATGCGGTTGAAGCCTTTGATGGTGTCTTCCACCTTCACATACTTGCCGGCTGATCCGGTGAACTGCTCCGCCACGAAGAAGGGCTGACTCAGGAAACGCTGCACACGTCGTGCGCGGGACACGGTCAGTTTGTCTTCCTCGGAAAGTTCGTCCATGCCCAGGATCGCGATGATGTCCTGAAGGTCCTTGTACCGCTGCAGCAGGTTCTTGACGCGCTGGGCGCAATCGTAATGTTCGGAACCCAGGACGATCGGATCCAGGATGCGGGATGTCGAATCGAGGGGATCCACGGCCGGGTAGATACCGAGAGCGGAAATCTGCCGCGACAGTACCGTGGTGGCGTCCAAGTGGGAGAAGGTGGTGGCCGGTGCGGGGTCCGTCAAGTCATCCGCCGGCACATAGATGGCCTGAACCGATGTTATGGATCCGTTCTTCGTGGAGGTGATCCGCTCTTGCAGATCGCCCATCTCGGAGGCGAGCGTGGGCTGGTACCCTACTGCGGATGGCATCCGGCCCAGCAGAGCCGACACCTCGGAGCCCGCTTGGGTGAAGCGGAAGATGTTGTCCACGAAGAAGAGGATGTCGCGCGACACTTCGTCGCGGAAGTATTCGGCCATGGTCAAACCGGACAGCGCCACCCGCGCACGTGCACCCGGCGGTTCGTTCATCTGACCGAACACGAGTGTGGCCTGGGAGGTTTTCAGAGCCTCGGGATCCACCTTGCTCAGGTCCCATTCACCGGTCTCCTCATAGGCATGTTTGAAGGCTTCGCCGTAGTTGATGACACCCGACTCGATGAACTCGCGCAACAGGTCGTTCCCCTCACGGGTACGCTCACCCACGCCGGCGAACACGGACAGCCCGCCATGCTGCTTGGCGATGTTGTTGATCAGTTCCTGGATCAGAACCGTCTTGCCCACACCGGCACCGCCGAAGAGGCCGATCTTGCCGCCTTTGGCGTACGGGCAGAGCAGATCGATGACCTTGATCCCCGTTTCGAACATCTCCGTGGCGGAAGACAGCTCGTCGAAACTTGGTGCGGGGCGGTGGATCGGGTAGGAACGCTCGCCCTTCGGAGCCGGAATCCCGTCGATGGTCTCACCCACGATGTTGAAAAGGCGTCCGCGCACGTCGTCGCCGATGGGCATGGAGATCGGCGCGCCGTTATCGGCCACCGGCATGCCACGGACCAGACCGTCCGTCGAATCCATGGCGATCGTCCGCACGCGGTTTTCGCCGAGGTGCTGCGCGACTTCCAGGATCAGGGTGGTGCCGTCTTCCTTGGTGAGGGATAGGGCGTTCAGGACGGGCGGAATGTCGGTGTCGAAGAAGTCGACATCCACAACGGGTCCGATGACCTGGGCTACGGTTCCTTTGTTCATGTGTTGGGTCGGAAATGGGTTGCGAATAGCTTCCAAAATTAGGCAGTTTCCCCTGCAAATGCAAAGCGTTTGAACGGCAAGCGGGGGTTCCGTAAATTGCACGTCCGCAAGAACCTCACCTCAATCCGCTTTCCCTTGGATACGCAACCCACAGCCCGTCTGGCCTCCGTACAGGTCCTGACCCGATTCGATGAGCGCCGTGTGCTCGACTTCTCCCTCCTGGAAGACCTGCCCTCCCTGGATCGCCAGCAAGCTCAGGAATACATCCAAGGCATCCTGCGCCGCCGCAGCTACCTGGACTTCCTCATCGAGCAGTTCTCATCCGTCGGCATCGCCGAAATGGAGCTCTTTTTCAAGAACATCCTGCGACTGGGCATGTATGACCTGCTGTTCATGGATGGAACGCCCGATTACGCCGCCATCAACGAATCGGTCGAGATCGCCAAAACCCGGATCAGCGGCAAATCGGGGGATGTGGTGAACGCCATCCTGCGCCGTCTGCAGCGGGAGATGGCGAATCTGCCCAAACCCGCCTATGAGGACCGCACCAAGCTCATCGCCGTCACCTTCTCCCATCCGGAATGGATGGTGGAGCGCTGGGTGGCCCGCATGGGTGAACGCGACGCCTTCCTGCTGATGCAGGCCAACAACCGCCGTCCGGAATATTACCTGAAGGTGAACACCCTGAAGACGGCCTCACCGAATTTCCGCCTACGGATGGAGAAAAGCGGCGTGGACTTCGAGGAGAGCGACTGGCTGCCCGATTATTTCAAAGTGACGGCCTTGTCGTCCATCCGCTCCAAGGGATGGTTCGAGAAAGGACTCTGCCAGGTGCAGGACATCGCGGCCGGTTTCGCGCCCGCCGCGTTGAACCCGCAACCCGGTGAGACCGTGTACGACATCTGCGCCGCGCCCGGAACCAAGACCATCGTCATGGCGGGCATGATGAAGAACGAGGGCAGCATCCTGGCCATCGACATCAACGGCGACCGCATCGCCCGCATAGCGGAGAACGCCGAGCATTATGGCGCGGAGATCGTCAAGATCCGTCGTGCCGACGCCCGCGAGGAACGCTTCAAATTGGCTGATGCCGTGCTGCTTGACGCCCCGTGCACCGGCACCGGCGTGCTCAGCAAACGCGCCGATCTGCGCTGGCGCCGCACGCCCGAAGATCTGGCCGACATCGTGAAAACACAGGCCGAACTGCTCGACGCCGCCGCCAACATGGTGGCCAAGGGCGGGCGCCTCGTGTACACGACCTGCTCCCTGGAGCCGGAAGAGAACATGGACCAGATCCGCGCCTTCCTTGCGGAATACTCGAATTTCGAATTGCAGGACCTGTCCGATTTCCTCCCCGAAGAGGTGCTGACCGAAGGTGGCAAAGCCTACCAGACGCTGCCCCATGCGCATCACTGCGACGGCCATTTCGGCGTCCTGCTGAAACGCGTCGTCTGATCCGAGCGCCTTTATGAACGAGATTCCCAAGAAATTCGAACCCGGCGCGGTCGAGGCGCGCTGGTATGGACGTTGGGAGGAACTGGGCTGTTTCCGTTCCGTGCCGGACGGCCGGGAACCCTTCACCGTCCTCATTCCGCCGCCCAACGTGACCGGCGTGCTCCACATGGGGCATATGCTGAACAACACCATCCAGGATGTGCTCGTGCGGCGGGCCCGCATGTTGGGCAAGAACGCCTGCTGGGTGCCGGGCACCGACCACGCCTCCATCGCCACGGAAGCCAAGGTGGTGCAACGTCTGCGCAAGAAGGGCATCCGGAAGGCCGACCTCAGCCGCGACGAGTTCCTGAAGCATGCCTGGGAATGGACCGACGAGCACGGCGGGATCATCCTCAAGCAGCTTCGCCGACTGGGCGCCAGTTGCGATTGGGACCGCACGCGCTTCACCATGGAGCCTTCGCTCTATGAGGCGGTCATCGACTGCTTCATCGATCTGCACGGGCGTGGCCTGATCTACCGGGGTGTGCGCATGATCAATTGGGATCCGGAGGCGAAAACCGCCCTTTCCGATGAGGAAGTGCTCTTCAAGGAAGTCCGCTCCACGCTCACCCATATCCGGTATGCTTGCACGGACGGCTCGGGCGAGGTCGTGATCGCGACGCAGCGTCCGGAGACCATCATGGCGGACGTGGCCGTGGCCATCCATCCCGACAATCCGAAAACGGCGCACCTCAAGGGCAAGACGGTCCGCATCCCGCTGATCGACCGGGAGATCCCCATCATCGAAGACAGCTATGTGGACCCCGAGTTCGGCACCGGCGCCCTCAAGGTGACCCCGGCCCACGACCGGAACGATTATGAGATCGGTCAGCGCCACGCGCTACCCGTGATCGACATCCTCAACGCGGACGGCTCCCTGAACGAGGCCGCTGTGATCCTGGTCGGCATGGACCGCTTCAAGGCCCGCGAGGCCATCAT
>Ga0169931_10004658_pt1 | contig 21219 bp, 15 predicted proteins | sample Kivu_15m_20L_FD_129675 | JGI IMG/M metagenome (GOLD analysis project Ga0169931, IMG submission 129675) | Freshwater microbial communities from Lake Kivu, Western Province, Rwanda to study Microbial Dark Matter (Phase II) - Kivu_15m_20L... | ecosystem: Environmental > Aquatic > Freshwater > Lake... | reverse complement strand
TATATATTTTTTTTTTTTTTTTTTTTTTTTTAATTTAATTTTTATATAAAATAAAATAATAAAATAAAAAAAAAAAAAAAAAAAGAAAAATATGATGCGATGAATAATGATGAACAAAATAATTATTTATTATTAATTAAAAAATTTATAAAATCATTGATAAGTGAAGAAAATATAAATAAATTAATGTCAGTATTATCGTATAAAATGAGTACAGTAGGGAATGTAAAAAACTATGATATATATAAAAATAATTTTGATCAAAAACAGAAAAATATAAATGATTTTGCTTATATAAATAATTTTGTGAATAATTTTTTGAATACAAGTAATAATACAAATATTAAAAATGAACAATATGATATTTCAATATTTGAAAACACAATAAGTAAAAATATATGTGATGTTCCTGTAGCGCAAGGGTCTTTACAAAAAAAAGAATATAAATTTATAGAAACAAGTGATAATAGTAATTATACTAGTATATTAAATAATACATATACAACTACAAATACAGATATATATGGTGAAATAAAAACAACATTAGAAGAAGTATATAAAGGTATGATTAAAGAAATCACAGTAAAAAGGCAATTAATAATAGACAATGAAATAATTTTTAAATCATTTACACACAAAATACCATTAAATAATGATAGAATAATATTGGATAATCAAGGTGATGATTATTTAATAAATAATGAAAAAGGAACAGGAAATCTAATTATAGATATTAAATACAAAAAACACAAATATTTTAAGAGAGTAAATGAATATGATATATTAGTAGTATTACCACTTACTCTATATGAACTTTTTTATGGATTTGTAAAATTATTTAATTATTTTGAATCAAATATGATAGAATTAATTACAAATTCAGGATTTGCAAATATAACATCTAATAAACAAATAATAGAACAATCTAAATTTGATGGAAATAAAATAAAAATAGTATTGTCAAAATTAGGTATATTTAATAATAATGGGGAACGTGGTAATTTAATAGTATATTTACTATTGATTAAAGATGATGATTTTAATTTGAAGTTGCATAATTCTTTTAATTAGATTATAATAATATAATAATCTAATTAAAATTTATAAGTAAATATGACTGATACTAAATTGAAAATTATTTATAATAAGATACCAAAAATTAATAAATTAGATATAACTGATAATATAATAAAATATTATAACAGAAAAATATTTCATTCTATATATAACAACTGTTATATATCATCTAAATTAAAAACAAATAATCAATTATTAAGTACTTCTATTCTTCAAACAATGATTATAGATGAGAATTTTAAACCATATATAAAATTATATGATATGCATTTTATATCACAAGATATAATATTATATTTAGAAAAAGAATGTGATAAATTTGCACATGTAGTTTTTTATAATAATATAAATAATATCACTTTTGATTTATTTTTAACATGGTCTTCTCATAAAATAAACAATGATTATATAAATAATTTATTAAATAATATCATATCTATTACTACTTGGATTTCTACTTTTAATAAAAATATAAATAATACTAATAAAAAAATTCATCTGATTTTATGTCCATTTGAAAAATCATATGATCCAAAAAATCACTTAAATTTTAATTGGAGTGATTGTATAAATATAAATAAAAAAGAAATAACACCTATGCATATTAATTCAGGAGTGTCAACAGGAAATGAATTATATATATATAGAATAGAAGAATTATGTAAAGTATTAATACATGAACTTATACATAATTTTAATTTAGATATCCATGAATTTGAAGATGAATTTAAAAATATACCAATATATTTTGGTAACAATAAATATCCTATATTAATAAATGAAGCATATACAGAATATATAGCAATCCTTTTAATTAGTTATTATAAGTGCCATATTAATAATACACAAAATTATAATGCATTCAAACATATAGTAAAAAAAGAATATTATAATTCACAAATAGCATGCTATCAATTATTTAAATTTTATAATATAACTGATTTAACAACTTTATTGACACAAAATACATACAATCAACAAACAAATGCCTTTTCATACATCTTTATAAAATATATTTTATTAAAATTATTAGTATGTCATAACAATATTTTTGATTTTAATTTTTATAATAAAAATAAATATTTATGTTCATTATTAGATAAATTTGATTCAAAATGCATAATTGTTAATAATTTAAATGATATATTAACAACTGAATTATCAAATATTAGCAATTATAATTATCTAATAACTAACAATAAATATAATAAAAAAATATCATTATCTATAGATATATAAATCTATATTATAATTACGTATTACTTTATATATTAAATGGTAATATTTATAATACATTAATTAACACACAGTTATACAACCACTTTTTTAGTTTTGTATTAATAAAATCAATAAAATATATATATATAATTTATTGATTTTTATAAATGAAAATTTAATATAAATCTATATATCAACTATGTTATACTGCTTGTGTGGCTTTTGCTTTTTCCGCTTCATTATATACTCTTGATACAAAGATTTGGAAATTTGTAAATTCAAGTACTTCATCTTCACCTACAAATGGTCCAACTAGATTTCCTTGCTTATCTTTCTTTGGATTACCTTCCTTATCTACTGGATCTTTTTCTACCTTACCCATCATTAATAACTTCTTTAAATCTGCATTTGCATTAATATATTTTGCATTTTCGGCATGCAAATTATTTTGATTTACATACATATATAAAATATGCGTAATCAATGTTCTTGGATACATCTTTGTATTATCTAATTTAATGAATCCTGATGCATCAACATCTACCAATGATGTAACATTACCTGATTCATCTAACACAACATTTTCTCCATCACGTACATGTAATTTAACATCATTTACATCATATTTAATACGATGAGTATTTACAAAATCAACAAATTTTTGTGGTACATCTTTTGGTCTAATAAATCCTGTATTACCATTTGACTTCTTTTTTCCATTTCTATTTTTTGATTTACGATTACTTAATGCTAATCTATGTAATAATTCTTTAGCAATCAATGTATTTTCAGATGTCTTTTTTTGCACAGTTTTTGCATTTTCATTTTGCAATGCCAATAATTCATCTACTGTTTTTTCAGTTAATTGTTCCTTATATGTTTTAGTAGTTGTTCCCCCTTCTGTTTCAGTAGTTTCACTTACTACTACTGGCACTACATTCTTTTGTACTTGTGTTGGTACTGGTGTTGGTACTGGTAAAGGAGAAACTTTAGCTTCGGGAACATCAGGTACTTGTTGTTGTTGTTGTTGCTTAACAGGTTGTACTTTAGATGCTTGTGTTGGTGCTGGTGAAGAAGATGTTTTAACATCTTGAACTTCAGATACTTGAGCTGGTTGATTAGCTTGGCTTTTTTTTTGTTGTTGTTTTTGTTTGGCTAGCTGACTAGTACTCATTATATATAATCCTATAAAACTATATTCTTAAATCCATTTATTCAAAATATTAATACTTCAATTTTTTTACTATATACAACACATCATATTATAGTATGCTATATATATTACCCTAATATATATATATAGTAATAATATATTTATACTTATATAATATTTACTATATATTATTTAAGAATGAATGTATTATTCCTATATAATAATGAACGAACAAATATATATAAATAATGACAAAGAATTATATTTAATGACTCTATATGCATTTTTTGCATCTGAAACAGATATAATTAATCCAAATATGGAATTAATATTACCAATATTAAAAGGAGAATCAATAGCATTAAGAACAATAGAATGGTTTGTAACTAATTATTGCAAACAATATAATATTATACATAATGTGAATGGTAAAAAATTAAATATATATAATGATTATAAATGTCAATTAATGGGTACTAAAAAAAAATATTTTGATCCATGCTGTAGAAATGACAACAAACATATATCAAAACATATTCCTTTCAAATATACTAAAAATAATTATATACGAACAACTATAGGACAATTAAATTTTTTCAAATGGTTCATTGAAAATGATTTACTAACTTATATTACTGCCAATCATAAAACTATATATTTAGATCAATGTAATCGTTCTCATAGCAATACAAATTCAGATATATCAACTACATCATTGTCAATAAATTCTGAAAAAAAAAGACATCAATTATCAGAAAATTCTCTTAAAAAAACATATATTAATGTATCTTCTGGAACATTAGACATATAAATTAAAATTATTACTATTTTAATTTATATTTATGTATATTCATAATCAGATATTGATATTGAACCTATATTATCATTTTCATCATTTTCATCATTTTCATCATTTTCATCATTTTCATTTTTAATATTATTATTTGTATTAATAGTATTAGTAATATTTTGTTGATATTCTAATTCTGCATTAATTAAATCAATAGATTTTGTATATGCATATTCTTGGTAAATATATTCGCATTTAATAATTTGTTGAATATTTATGGGAATAATATTAATACCAAATATATTTCCGCTAAAATATATTATATCTATATGTAATAAAAATCGTATTTCATGTTCTTTATCTATATTTTTAACATCGATATATTGTATTTCATTTTCAATAATATTATCATTTATATATATAATAGAACTTTTCATATTATAAGGTACTTTTATTTTTAATAATTTTGTATCTTCATTTATATCATTTCCCCATAAACTTCTATATTGTACATCTGTGATATTTTTAAACCATTCATTTTTGTTGGTGACAGCTAATTTCATAAATTTATTTTCAATAGAATCAATAAAGTTGATAAATTCAATATTATTTTGTTTTGATAAAGTAAAATAGATATCCATATATGTTTTGTGATATATTATTTCATATATATTGTGTATATTAGTTTGTATAATAAGTGGTTCTAATTTATTTGTATAAGATATTTTGGAATATTTTATATTAACATTTTCCATTAATTCACTATTATGTATTTTATTAATATCTATATCTTTCGCTAACATTGCTATTTTTTGTTTTTTCATATAATATATTGATTAATTACAATACTTAAATTAATTGTAATTATCATTTGTATAAATAAAATGTTGTATATATTTATATACCAATCTACTTTTTACCAACTTTTTTTTGTGATACAGGTGCTGTTTTCTGTTGGACAATTGGGATTGTTTGTGGTACTGGCGCCGGTGCTTTAACTTCTGGAACCTTAGACAAAGAAGTAGGAACCACAGATACTACTTCTTTTTTAGGTTGTTCTACTTCCTCATTATCTTCTTCATTTTCAACTTCTTCATCTTCGTCTTCATCTGCTTCAACAGTGTGATCTTCTTCAATAACATCTAATGAAGTAGTATTTGTAAGATCAATTTTTACATTTGTGCCATTAATATTTTTAGTAATATTAATATTATTGATATTTTGTGTATCAGAGGAATCATCATCATCATCTACAAATTCTCCAGTATTATTATACGGAACATTACTATTTTGTTTTGATTCACACAAAATATGTAGTACTTTCCATTTCATACCATAATATCGAACAGTATTCTTATTTTGTATTTTAGTATCTGCAAAAACATGGACAGGTACTACTAACATTGTTACATTTGAATTATAACAAGCATATTGGGCAATATCATCAATTGTTTTAATATCAACACGTTCTTTTTTGCCATCTTTTTTAATATATACACGAGTTAAAATTTCTTTTGTTTTAAAATCAGAATCTATTAAAAATTTAATTTTTCGTGGTTTTTCTTTTTTAGTTTTATTTTCATCAAGATCATTATCATCATCATCTGTATCTTTTGGTTCTCTAACAATTGGTTTTAATTCATATTTCTTAGAAACTGTAGCATTGCCAAATAATTGATTTTTATATTCATCAGATCTCATTCTTGCATCCAATGCAGAAAATTCATTAAACATATTTACTGATTTAGGATCATTGGTATTTTCTGGAATGTCAATAAAATATCTAGAATCATCGGTTTTAAACCAACTTTCGAATTTGAGAATAGCTTTTTGATTTGTTTCAGGAGGGCGAACTGGAATACCACCTGTAAATATTTTACATAATGGTAATTGCAATTCACCAGGTCTTGTATTATTGTATAATAATGGAGAATATTTTTTATCATGACCAAATTTATTATCAGTTAATCCAGTAGGATTTAATAGTGTTTGGTTCCAATCTTTAAAAGCAATTGTAGTAGATACTGATTTATTATTAATACTTGTACTTGTCATTATAACTAAAATTATATATAAAATCTTTAAATCAATATATTAAAATTTCAATTTTTATTTATATATTATTATATATTAAATATAATTTAGATGCAGTATGATCTAATAATAAATAAATTTTACATGAGAATCAATGTAAATAGCCAATAATTAGGATTGTATTATATATGGATAGTTTTAATAGGAATATTATTTATAATTTGTATATAAGGAGTATATTTGTGGATGGTGTTGTTCTGATAGTGGTGTAATATATTAATTTTTATAATATTATGTAATAATGTTTTATTTAGTATGTTATATGTTTGTAAGCTATTAATTATATCTTTGTAATTAAATGTGTTCTTTTTATTTTCAATATGTAATAATTGTATTAATATTGATTTTTCAATAATATAATGTTGTTGTGAAAATTTTTTATCTAATATATCATATAATTCAATATATGGATATTTAATACATATATCTAAATCTAAATATTCAGCTAATACTGAAGATACATAATACTTATTATTCATTTATATGTATATTAATTATCTATATAAATAAAAAATAAATAATTCAATTTTTATATTATAAATATTTTTGATTGCATTTATCTAAATATTCAAACAATAATGTTAAATTGGCATCATATTGTAAATGATGGTTATAATTAATAAATCTATCTAAATTATTTAGAATATCATGTGGATTTATAGGAGTATTTAATATATCAGCTACTTTTGACATTATTCTATCTACTATTGATACACTTACTGCATTACCTGCTAATGTATATAATTTTGCATCTGATAAATTTATATTAGATATAATATAATCATCGTCAAATCCTTGTAAACGGAAACATTCTTTTGGTGTTAATTTTCGAATTCTACCATCTGGATATTTGATGAGTGGAACATTATGGCCACCAGTTCCCATATTAGCTGTTAATGTAGGACATACATTTGATTTGTTTTCTCTTGTAATAAATCGTCTATATTGATAAATAGTATTATTAGTATATGGTAATGTAATATTTGCAGTTAAATCATCATACATAGGATATCTATTATTATAAAAATATTTTTCATCTACTTCTTCATCTATATATGTTTGTAATTCGTGATGATTATTGATTTCTTGAGGAAATTCATATAGTAAATAATCATTATAAAATTTAAAACAAATAATATAAATGCGTTCTCTGTTTTGTGGAATATATGAGTGAACACATGTATTAAGTACTTTATATTTAACATAATATCCTATATTTTTCAATTCATTAATAATTATATCAAATGTTTTACCATTATCATGAGAAGTCAAATTTTTAACATTTTCTAATATACATATTCTAGGATATGATTTAACAATAATATTTTTTAATTGCCAAAATGTATTTGATCGATAATCGTCAAAACCTAATTGTTTACCAGCTATAGAGAATGCTTGACAAGGAAATCCACCTGTTAATAAATCAGTTTTAGGAATAATATCTAAATTAATATCATGTATATCTGATATAAAAAGAGAATGTTTAATATTTTTTTCATAAATAATTTTAGAACTATATGCAAAATCATTTGCAAAAATAGGGATAATATTATATTTTTTTCCAACATAAGAAAATGCTCCTGTTCCTGCAAATAAATCTATCATTGTTAATTTATCATTACGCAAAATATCAAATAAATAACCTTCAAATACTGTTTTAATATATTTTTCATCTATTTGAGATTTTATATTATCATAATGAATTCTTGGCCGTATTTTTCTATTACATTGATCTTTATATGTTTCTGATTGATTCATTTTTAAAGACTGCCAATTTACATCAGTATTTGCTAAATTAATAATATTACATTTAAAATATTTTTCTTTCCATCGTATACAATCTAAAAATATTAATATATCCCATGATTCTGTAGGTCCAAATGAAGATGGTCCTGATGAAGAAAATGCTTTAATTTCTATTTTTCCTTTATCACATATTAGATCACCAATTGATGCTTTTTTAACATTAGAATATATATTTTTTATCAAAATAGCGACAATATCTTCTGAAATTTCAGGGAAATTTATATTTCTTCTATTATCAATATTATTTACTAATGTTATGTATTGATCTAAAGTGTATAATATTTCTTCTAATGTTTTTAATTGATATGACATACTGATTATATATTTATAATAAATTTATATTATAATTGTATTTATAATTCAATTTTTTACATAATATTTATTTATATTATGTAAAAATACAAAAATAAATATATTAGTTTTTATATCTGTAAAAGAAGCTTTATCTTCTGGAACCTTAGGTATTAAAACTGTAAGTATAGATATATTAATATTATAGATCTATAAAATAAAAATTTTTTATTGAATATGATATAATTTTAAATTATTTCATATTTGGCATATAAGTTGGAACTATATGATTACGCATTTCTGATAATACATCACGTTTTTCCAATTTATTAAAAGTAGTATCAACTATTTTTAATTCTTTTGTTTCATCTAATTCTGAATTTTGAACTATATCTAAATCTATTTCTATATCACACATACATGTACCACCTTTGATACATCTACCAGCCATAACTCTACTAGAAACACCATGTAAGTAATCAACTTCATTGAAAGCACATGCGATAGTTAATTGTTCCATAGTTTTTTCGAAAGTGATTCTGCCTAAAGGAGCAGTATCTAAATTATTAATACCATAACGATTCATAGATATTAATTTTCCATTATAAGTCATAGCATCAATTAAAATAGACATATGAGCATAATTTATTTCATTATTACTAAATGCAGTAGTAAGTTCTTTTAATAATGCTGTTCTTGCTGCTTCAATACCAAATGTTTTATATATGGTATTAATATCATTGCAATAAGTTCTTTTCAAATCAATACCTATAATATCTCTTATATAATTCATATCAATTCCATTTGTTTGAATAATCCATTCTTTTGTATTATCATTAATTTTATAATCACTATCATATGTAATTTTTTGTTGTTTTAAAATTTTTAGGATTGTTTTTATATTATTATTTCCTTTTATAATTAATTTTGTTAATAATGTATTGACTATACTTTGTTGAATATATAATTGAGCATTTTGTAATTCAAATCTAAAATGTATAATTAATTCATCTGAATTATCAAATGTTGTCATAATACAACCATGAACAATATTAGAAATATTAAATTTAGTTTTCTTTTTTGGTGTTACTAAATCATTCAATGTATCCCAAAATTGCACAAATTTTGTTTTTATATCTATCATTTCTATATTACTACGTACAAATGCTTCTTTTGATATAACCATTCTATATAAAAATGGCATGTTATTTATATGTGTTGCCGACATGTTATTCAAATAAAATATAGAATCTTTGTCTATATTATCTGTATTATAATATGAATCAGATCTATCAAATGCATTTTCATCATATATATATTGTACACTTTCTACAATATCTTTTAAAATAGTGAATTTAAGTGATGAACTAATATTATTAACAAAATTTTCAACATTATATTTGTCGTCAAAATATAAAATCATATAAGGAGTACTAGGTGTTTTTGTATTATTTAATAATTCATTTAAACGTGGAATACCTTGCATTCCAGACACACCACTACCTGTACTATGAAATGTATTTAATGTATTATGAACACATATTAGATCACTTGTCATGAAAGTTTCATTATTTGGCACTGTAAAATCATATACATATTTGTATGGATATTGTACTATATCTATATTTGTTATTTTATCCCATATAACATCACTGTTAATAGCATTATTTATTGTTAATAATTCATCCATAATATCTATTTTATTTATATGATTGTTTATTAATAATTCTTCTATATCTGTTTTATATTTATACAAAGTTTTTCTATCGATATTATCATCGTTTAATGTTTTTATATTTAATGTATTATTAATTTTATTTATAACATGATTGATATTTGGGACTATATTAAATCTATTGTCATTATTTTCTTCAACATTTATAAATGTCTTGAAAATCTCTGTATTTGGTAATAAATCCATAAACTTATTGATATATTCATTTAGTATATCTATATTATATACAAATTTAGATGTTAATCCAGAAATAGTATTATATATACGTGTTCCTATACCAAAATATGAAAATATTATACTAATATCTTTTATTAATTGTTCAGATTCAGATTGCATAGTAAATATATTATTATCAATTTTGCAACAACTAATAAAAAATCCTTGTAATATACCATGTATATATTTTGTATTTGTATTATGTATAAAATTATGTATATGTTTATATTTATTCATATCAAAATATTGTATTAAATATGATTTTATTGTTTTATTTGTAATACTATATATATCATTATATACATATGATAGTATACCATGATCTATATCGTATCCTTTGTTATTTTTTTTATAGTCAATATTATAATTACGTAAAATATTATTTATATAATTAGTTATTCTATTATCTGATTGTACATTTATATTATTATAATTTATACTTATAATATTATCAGTAGTAATACCATTTGCAAGGTATATACCACATAATATACCAAATTCAAAATCTAATTGTATAACATCACTATTAATTTTATAATTATATAATGATTCATTAAATTTGATATTTTTGACAACTGGAATCATTGTATTTATAGTTAATTGATCTGCACGTATAGGTATTATACCTGATTTGTCTGTTCTTATTAAAAAATTATGACTTTGTGTAGTAGTGACTGTTCTACCACTAGCAGTTGTTATACGTATCATTTCACCATTTACTGGATGACGACTAATATGTGATATTTTATTCCATGCTACAGTTTCATCTTGTTTAATACCACAAATTTTAAGATTAGAATATTCATTAAATTGTGTGATATCAAGTTCATAACTATCTTTATGGCCAGTATTAATTAATTTATTAGCGTATTTATCCATTATATTGTCTATGAATTCACCTATAGAATATGTATTAACATAATCATTATCTTGTATAAGTATTTGTGTGTCATATGCTACACTCATTTGAGTGCTAGGTTCTCCTAAACTTTGTGCGGCTTCAATACCAACCATATGTCCAGGTTCAATAATAGATTTATTAAAACTATCAATTATATCATTTACTACATTATCAAATTGCTCTTTATTAAAATTATATTCATTAATACATCTTTTTGGATTAATATATTCATATAATGCTATTTTAAATAATGTTTTAGCTGTTCTTTGTATTTTGTCTTTAATACCTCCTTCTAAATCATTGTTGCCTTTACATATTATACGACATACATCTATATTCATCATATCATTTATTTTTTCAATAACATATAAAGGATCTAATGGAATATTTTCTTTTGTTTGCATAACACTAATATCTGTAATAATACGTTTATAATTAGCTGGTTGATAAAATTGATCATTAATTGTTATTGAATTTACTAATGCTTTGCGTTGTATAATACGCAAATCATCTCTCATTTCTATTAATCGTTTTGGTATTATATCATTTGCATCATGTAAATATTTTTTATCATCATTATTATATTTGAAAGTTTTAAAAAATGTATTTAATTCATCATTTGTGAATTTGAAGCGTGTATTAATTTCATTATTTCCCCATTTAATTATATCAAATTGCACTAATTTTTGCATTATTTGGTTTAAATTTGATCCTCCATATAACATTTGTATAGCTATATTATTGCTACTTCTAATTGTTCCATCATATGCTATATGATAATCTTCTAATCCCTTTATCAATTTTCTAGATAAATAACCTGTATCTGCTGTTTTAATTGCTGTATCTATTAATCCTTCTCGTCCTGTTTGGTGATGGAAAAATGATTCGATAGGTGTTAAACCATCATAGTAAGAACTTTTAATAAGACCTCTAGATTCAGCTGTATCATCATTTTGACAGAAATGCACTAATGTTCTGTTATTTACTGTTTTTTCTATACGCTTAAATTTAAATATCTCTTGTCCTAATGCCACTCCTATTTGAGACATATTTAAATCTTTACCTTTTGCTTTAGATGCAATCATAGTATAAAATCTATTTTTTGATGTTAATAATTTCATTGTTTTTCCAGAAAGATCTGCTTTTGTTGTTTGTACTATATTTAATATATCATTTTCAAATATTTGTGGATCTAATAATGTTGGAAAATTTTCTATTTCTGTTATCAAATGTTTAACTTCTTGAGATATTATTTCTAGATCTTGTTGTAATTTATTTACTATTTCTTCATCTATAATAGCATCTAATAATCCAACACTAAATCCATCTTGCAACAAATAATTAACTATTAATCTTTGACTATTATCTATAAAATCTTTTGTAATATTATGACCATATCGATCCCATAATGTAGGAATTATATTGCTATTCATAATTGATCCATTAATTATACCAGAAATTAATTTGCCATTGATAATATTAACTTTATCAGTAGTAATATTTAATTTATCTGGTAAAATAAGTGAATATAAATCAGTCCCCATTACATCTTTTTTATCTATTTTACTTATATCTATATCTTTACAATTAGCCACTATATTCATAACATCTTCCCATTTTATCTTTCTATTCCCTTCTGTTAATTGGAATGCTCCCATTACTGTGTCTTGTTTTAGTTGTATAATAGGTCTTGAATATCTTGATGATATTATATTTTTACTTATTGATGATAAATTCGATATCTCTATCTTACTCTGAATACTTTGCGGTGGAAACATGTTCATTTCATCTCCATCAAACGAAATAGATGCATTTTAGATATAAATATTCACATGCTAAAAAATGCATCTAAACCTATACTTTCGCATAGGACTGGACTTTACCTTAAGCCATCATATAATAATGACCCACTACCGTCAAGTCTCTGCACCTTCTTCTCTAATCAAAAGTTGTTAATTTGAAAGTTGATCAAGGATATTATTGATTTTCTTGTTTAATTTTATTTAAATAATCTTGTGCCAATATTAATTTTTCATCTAATGATAAATTTTTTGAAATAAAAGCCTTATTAAATAATTTGCCATTAATCTTGATTTGAACAAAATAGCCATCTCCAATCGTTGTTCCATTTTTTCCAATAGATGTAGGCTTTCTATAATTAATATTAGGTGGCAAGTTTTTACTATGTTCCATTCTTTTCATATTTCCATTTATTGCACGATTTACATTGCTTATAGCTTTTCTTTGTTCATATTCTGCACGTAATATTGGATCTAATGGTTTTTTATTACCAATAAAAATATTATATCCATAATCTATTTTGTATGAATTGTATAATAATATATATTCTTCTTCTGTAATATCTAATATATCAATAGGCACGATTTTTAAAACACTATATGTAAAATTATTACTACCATGTGTTCTAATTGCAGAATATAAACGTGGACAATCATTGATACGATATTTATTTTTCATTGTTAAAGCATTTGTAAAATGTTCTGTTACACGTGCTATTGCTCCATATGGCACATATCCTTTCTTGTATTTTTTATATGAAGCTGCTTTACCAATATATATTTTATTTTCTGATTCAATTATGTCTTCACTCATAACCTTAACATATTAGTAATATATAATCCTTGATCTTTTTTTTTCAACTTTTGACTAAAGAAGCTTGGCTCCGGATTGCCCATTACTTTTCTAAAAAGATATCTTCAACATTATTACCATACCATACGAGTTTTCTTCGTAGCCACTATTATGTCACCATAATAGCTTGGTAGTTGAAGCTTTAGGGGTTTCCCGGAATTTGGTAATGTTGCAATGAATACTATATTCATCACTAGGCAGTTATATACTGTCACCAGAATGCATTTACACTGTTTTCCTTCTATAGTGATGCATTAACTATAGAAGCAGCTGCCTGTTGCGGACTTTGATGGTGGTTAATCCGCATTGTATGGTGTAGTTGCTGATACATTCAATCTAAATGTATTCAAACTATCATCATTTATTATATTTGCATAATGACATTGCATTGATAATTTATGTAATGATGGCTGACGATTAAATAAGGTTGGATCTCCATTTAACATATGTCTTAATACTATGTCTCCTGGCTTTATCTTTATATTTTTCCTAAATTTTAGATTCCAACCCCATTTATTCATTGATTTCTGTTGCCTTGGTATTACATAATTTGCTCCTGGATATATTTCCGTTCCATTTTTTACCAATACACTCAATTCCTCTATATTATATGGTGTAACCTTTTCTGGTATTGTCACTAACATCGCTATTCTTATAGGCACCCCTAACTCATCCAATGAAATATTAGGATCAGATGTGATAACTGTTCTAGCAGAAAAATTAACACGTTTGCCCATCATTGCTCCTCTAATTAATCCAAATTTACCTTTTATACGTTCTGAAATAGATTTAATAGGTTTTCCACTTGATTTTTGTTCTGATTTAGGCATAGATAAAGTCTCATTATCATAAAATGTAATAATACTATATTGTAGCAATGTAGTTGAAAATTGTAAATTAATTGATTCTTCTGATCCATGCTGATTATCTAATTCTTTTCTTATCTTATTATTTGTATTAATAATCTCTAATAACTTTACTGTTAATGTATCTTCATAATTTGTACTCGATGTTGTACTTGTTTTTACTGATGGACGTATCGCTAATGGTGGTATTACTAATGTTTTCATTATGAAATCTTCTGGTCTACTTTTTGTTGGATCAAAACCCATCATTGCGAAATCTTCATCACTTATAATACGTAATATATTATATGCTTTTTTACCATCTATTATATCTATACGTTTTTTTGGTTTGCCTTTTATATCAACACCAATTTTTCCTTCGTCTTCATTACCTTTTTCATCTATATATTCTGCTATTATCTTAAATTCTGGCTTTGTTTTAACTGATTCTCTTTTAAATTTTGGAACAGGAGCATTACATTCTACATCTATTCTATTACATCTTTTTACAGATGATAAAATTTTTCGCAATTTAAAAATAATTAATTTTTTAGGAATATTACTATTTAATAATGCTTTTACTTCATTTTCATTTTTTTTATCTATTAATAATTTACCACATCTTATACATATCACACTAAATATTATTGATACTATAGATGCATACGGATAATTATACATAGGTTGTGCTAAATCTGTATGGCCATAATGTCCTGGACATACTGTTGGCTCTAAACCACATTTTTCACAATGCATATTTGTATCTGTTGTTCCTAATCTAGGATCCAATAATGTATTATGTCCATCATGTGTCATTTCAGTTTTTGTAATACCAAATGGTTCATTTGGCTCATTTTTAATAACTGACATATTTTTAATATCTTTATTTCTTAATACTGAAAATTCTATATGGTCTATAGGAACATAATAAGGATTAGATGCACTGCACATTTATATATATATATAAATAAATTTTAAATTGCTTAAATATTAACTGTTTTATTTTCAATTATTTTATCTGTATCATATAAGATATTTTACCAAATATATTATATATATATAAATATAATATATGACTGCAAAAATTTCATTAGAAAAATATGAAAAAAAAATATATTGTGAACATGGTGAAGATGGTATTATAGAATTTTTAATAAGTTTGATAGATAATAATAATAATAAATTTTGTATTGAAATCGGAGCATATGATGGTTTTTTAAATAGTAATACATTATTATTAAGAGAAAAATATAATTATAATTGTTTTCTTGTAGATTGCAAATTTGAAAATCAAAAAATAAATTTATATAAATACCATATAACAAAAGATAATATTTGTGGAATTTTTAAATATCATAATGTTCCAAATAATATTACTTTTTTATCTATCGATATTGATTCAAATGATTTTTATATATTACATCAAATTATTGATAAATACAATGTCGATATAATTATTTGTGAATATAATGCCACACATTTACCAAATGAAGATAAAATTGTAGTATATGAAGAAAATAATACAGGTTATCCATCAAATTATTTTGGTGCTTCTTTACTTAGTTTTAAAAAATTATTAAATAAATACAATTATTATTTAGTATATGTTGAAAACACTGGAACCAATGCTTTTTTTTGCAAAAAACATATTATAGATAATAGCAATATTAATATTGATAATATTGATAATATTAATAATTTATATAAATATCCTACTTATGGAACTGGACCAAATGGTGGTCATACACAAGACATCCAAAATAAACCATATTTATCTTTTGATGATATAATACATTAAATTTAAATTAAATTTCAGAATTATATAATAACATATCATTTATACCATCATATAAATTATATTTAGGCTTATAATGTATTTTATTAATTGTTTTTTCTATATTTGCATGTGTATATTCTTGATAAAAATTATATGGATTATCTATATATTCTATATTTATATCTATTTTTTTAATTTTTTTAATATTTTCTACAATTTCATTAAAACTTTCTGGTTTTCCATTTCCCACATTATAAATACCATTTTGTAAATATAATGCAGCATTTATATTTGCTTGCACCACATCTTTTATATAAACGAAATCACGTTTTTGTTCTCCATATTTAAATAATTTATTATAACCTGATAATAATTTATAAATCATTGATGACATTTTATTTTTATTTGTTTCTCCATTTCCATATACATTAAAATATCTTAAACCAATAATTTTCATATTTGTATATTCATTTATAGCTAATTGCTCCATTTGTAATTTACTCATTGCATATAATGATTCTGGATTTGGTTTATCTGTAATGTCACATATATTTTTTGTATTACCATATATACTAGCAGATGATGAATATATTAGACTACTATTTTTCTTTTTACATATATCTATTATTTTTTTAAAACTATTTACATTTACTTCTGTTATATGTTTTTCATCATTATATGTTGTATCTGTTATTGCTCCACAATGAAAAAATGTATTAAAATTTAATTTTTCTAATTTTTCATACATTTCATTATCTTCTAATACATTTTTTATATATGTTATACGATCACTATTTATCATATTATTTGTTTTTAATGTTCTATCAAATACTGTAATATTTGCAGTTGTGTTATCATATAAATATTTTACTATATTTGAACCTATAAATCCAGTACCACCAGTAACAATTATATTATGATTTAAATTTCTTTTCTTAAAAACACCACATAAAATATTTTTATCATTATCTCGTTTTCTTATTGTATCTTCAAAATTAGTAATTGAAATATTATCATATCCTTGTTCATTAAAAAAATTTATTAATGCTTCTTTATTAAAATGATATAAATGTTCATTTTCTTTTCTATGATACCAATTTTTAAACCATTCATTTGAATAATTATGACACCATGGCAATGTTATCAATATATAATCACAATTTAATTTATTTATAAAATTAATATCTTCAAAATGTTCCAATGAATCAAAAAAAGTAACTATATCATAATGTTTATCAAATATATTGTCTATTCTAATTACTTTATCTGGCACTGGATATGTTGATATATCATATCCATAACATTTTGGTATTATATTTGTACATGCCTTTAAAAAATCTCCATTGCCATAACCAATATCTAATATTGATTTTGGAATATTATTAAATGATCCTATAACTATACCTAAACGTAAATATGCTAAATAATTACTTTTTTCACCATATTTATTATAATCAGAGGAATAATTATAATCATATGATATTTTATTAATTTTTTTTTGTTTTATAATTCCATTGTCTAGTGTTTCATAATTATCCATTATATTAATATATATAAATATATTAATTCTATAAATTACGCATAATTATTATAATAATACATTATTTGTAAAAATTGAATAATTTATTATTTCATTGTATAATATATTTAAAATATATTATTTCAATTATGTCAAATATAGCTGGTTTTTGTTTAACTAATAATATTGATTATCCACATTTTATCACTATTGGAACACAAGGTGCTGGAAAATCTACTCTTTTTAACCGTTTATTTAATCAATATGTTAAATTACCTGTTAGAAAAACTATAGAAGAAAATATAACTGCTAAAACACGTGTTCCTATATTATTAGAATGTAAACATTCTGATATAGAAAATGTTTTTGTTAATACATATAATGATAATAATATTATCACTTGTAATACTGAGTTTAATAATACAAATGATATTGAAAAAAAAATTTCTGAATTACATAAAATATTAGAAGATAATGCTTCTTTTGCTATAGATTCGATGATACATATATGTATTCATGCAAAACAATGTAATATTAATTTACTAGGTATTGATTTTCCTGGTATTAATTATAGTAATAATTCAGATGTATTATTAAATAAATATAAATCTCATTTATTATCACATCCTTCTATAATTGCATTATTAGTAGTAGATGAAAATCCAGAAAATATAGAAGGATTAAAAATATTACAAGATTGTGGAGTGCAAAATAATAATATTATAATTTGTTTTACTAAATCTGATTTACCAGATAGAAAAATAGAATATCCCCTTATAATCACTAAATATCAAAATTTAGGATTCAATGTATGTATTATAAAAAATCCAGATCTAACTAAAATGACTAATCAAAATATAGATTTTGATAAAGAAGAAAACATATTTTTTACTACTGAATATACTAATTATAAAAATATATGTGGCATATCTAAATTAAAACAAATGATAACTGAACGACTAACATATACACAAACACAAAAATTATCAATTATAAATAAATTTAAACAATACAATGATTATTTAACTAATCAAATATTATTTACTAAAATAGATGATAATAAAGATAAACATAAAATATTTATACATTTCAAACAAAATATAATTACATATTTATCACAATATCATGATAACATTATATATGCTAATGATATAAATGATATACAATTAGAATTTAATAATATGCAAGATTTAATATATAATTATATAGTTGAACATATTTATAATTTATACTATTTCTTATCTGAAAAATCTATAAAATCTATTATTGATAAAATATTTATAGATTATAATATTAGTGATTATAAAATTATATGTGAATTTACTGATAATTTTACAAATTTGGGAAAAAAACATAATATTTATCGATATAAATCATGCCACAATAATATAAAAAAAATTGCCCTAATTAATTAAATTGATAAATATATTGATAATTTAATTAATAATATATATGATCTTCCTAGTGATGATTTTGAAGAATCCGATAATAATAAACAAACAAGAACCTTAATTTCTGAAAAAATTACTAAGATTTCAGAATATATAATAGAAATACAAAATGATCTTCAATAAGTTTATTTATATAGATAATATTAAATTTATATTTAAACATTATTAATTTTATATTAATATATAGTATGTCTAATAAATTTGATATTCTTGTAAAAAAACATACGCAAAATAAAAAAATAAAAAATAATAAAGAACAAGGATTACTGAATAACAATACACAAACTAAAAAATCAAAAAATAATAAACAAAAAGAATTATTAAAAGTTCCAAATAATGGAACACATATACATAAAACAACTGACACACTACATAAAGATATAGAAGAACATAAACTATTAGATATGAATATATTTGGCAAAACAAAATTGAATACGCCATGGACATTATATTATCATTCAGGAGCACCAGATGATTGGTCAAATGAAAGTTATACTAATATTAATAATTTTATGAAAAAACAAATAACAACTGTTGAAGAATATTATAATATAGTCCATCGATTACATTTATTAAATTGTTCTAATGTTATTAATTTTTATTTATTTAGACATAATAGACATCCTATGTATGAATCAGAACAAAATGCATTTGCTATATCATGGACTGCTCGTGCAAATATAGATACAGGATTTGAAAAATGGATAAAATTATGTGATAATATAGTAGTTGAAAATACATTGAAAACAATCGATAATGTTGATTTAAATGGCACAATTAATGGTATATCAATAACATATAAACAAACTCATTATATAATACGCATTACTATATCTGATAAAAAAATAAATAATTCTGCATTAATTAATCAAAACATTATAGACATTATAAAACCATCTACTATACAATGGCAACCTATCATTAGAGACAAAAAATAATAAATTAATAATTAGTATTTATTAATTTATTATTGATTTTTATTATTATCAATAATTGTTAAAATTTTATCTATATCTTTTTTAAACATATCTTTTACAATATCATCTACTTCTAATGTTAGTAGAAAATATTTTTTTGCTTCTATATATTCTTTAGCATTAAAATAATATAATGCCATATCATAAATAGAATAAAAATCATTGTATTCTACACCTATCATATAATATTTTTTCATTAATTCATAATTTTTTTCATTATAATTATAATGATTACCTAATTTTCTAGATGAATATAAATCTCCTTTATCAACACCTATTAATAAATATTTTTTCATATTATCATAATCATAGATAGATTCATAATATTCTGCCAAACAATTAATTGCATTTATATTATGATGTTCAATAGCCATTAAATAATATTTTATCATTAAATCAATATTTTTTTCATAATTAGAACTATAAAAAACTCCCATTAAATACATTGCGTTATCTGATTCTTTTTCAATTGCATTTAACCATAATTTTTTTGTGTCAGTTAAATTGTTATAGTATCCTTCTTCTAATACATTAGATATTGTTAACAAATATGATCCATATAAACACATAGAAGATACATTTTCATTTTTAATAGCCATAAAATGATAAATTTGCATATTATTATAATCTTTGATATTTTGGTAATAATATGCTAAATTGCCCATAGCATATTTATTATTATTTTCAATAGCCATTAAATAATATTCTTTCATTTTA
>Ga0169931_10004657_pt1 | contig 21219 bp, 25 predicted proteins | sample Kivu_15m_20L_FD_129675 | JGI IMG/M metagenome (GOLD analysis project Ga0169931, IMG submission 129675) | Freshwater microbial communities from Lake Kivu, Western Province, Rwanda to study Microbial Dark Matter (Phase II) - Kivu_15m_20L... | ecosystem: Environmental > Aquatic > Freshwater > Lake... | reverse complement strand
ATTTATCAAAAATAAAATAAATTTAAATCATATTTCAATAAGTAATTAAATCTGATAGTAAAGTTCCAAATTATATTTATTTCGATTTTATTGTTTTAATTTAATAATATATTTTCTATACTTGTGTTAATTCGTACTTATTTTAAATTTTGTTTTTAAAAAAATAAATATTTATACAAATGGGGATTGGGGATTGGGGATTGGGCCCAATCCCCAATCCCCAATCCCCAATCCCCAATCCCCATAAAAATGACTACTAAAAAATATATGAAAATTTTATTTATTTGTCTTGTTTACAACCTTAAAAATATAAAAAAATAATAATAAAAAATGGACGAAACAAAACTAGAAGGACATCGAGACTCAATTCAAAACGAACTAGCACAAGTCGAAAGATTGAATTCACTAGTAGAAGGAAATCAAGCAGCACATTGGATACACAGTACTCTAATGAAAAAAATGGACAAATATGCATTTGCTAGAAGTTTAGTTCTGTTTTGTCTGTTTGGGTTTTTTTTGGGAAATAATTTAGGAATATTCCTTTGGTTATACATTACTGTCACAATGTATTTAATTTTTTACAGAGTGATCAGATTTTGGGTAAAGAGATGGTTGATGTACTTGATTGAATTTTGTTATTTTGGAAATACATTGCTAATCTGTTATATAATATGGTTTGGTCAAAGTATTGAAGTTTTTTATACAGTCTTTGTATGTTCAACAGGAGTTATGGCTTTTGCAGTGATTATTTTTAATAATCAAGCTCACTTTAATAGTACTGATCATCTTACTTCATCCTACATTCACACATTCCCTTTGATTTCAGTATGGGCCATAAGATGGCGACATTTAATATACCCAGTTGATAACTCGTCAAAATATTTTAATTTTTGCAATTTTAATTCTGAATTCCAATTTTCTGATAATTATGCTCTATCGATATATCCAATCTTATATTGGTTGTTTTGGGCGGGGTTCTATTTACTCATAAATTCAACACTATTGCATAGGTATTACAATAATCCAAAATTTGGTAGCGGAGTAAGAGACTTTCTTGAAGCTAAAGAGTCTTTAAAATTCATTTTTGGTGATCTTTATAGAACAACTTTATTAAAATATATATTGCAACATTTTGTGTTTTTTTTAGCTGCTTTACCTTTGACTTGGCTCTGCTTTTACAATTTCAAGATAAATACTATTTATCTTATATTGATAATTATCTTCCTTGGCTGGAATACAGGAAGAAATAATATGAAGCATTTGGAAAAAAAGTTGATAAAAAATGAGAAAAAAAATAAAGTTGAAGAAAATTATAACATATAAAGGTTTATGAAATTTTTTATTTATCTAATAGTTAAATTTAAAACAATCTTCAGGAAAATATTTTTATTTATTATTTTAACAAGTATTTTTTAATGTATAATGGTCCTAAAATGAAAATTTTAGAAGAAAATAGTTATTTTGGAAGACTAATATTCAATAATGATCAGGCAGTTTATTTAGACAAGGAAATATTTTTGATAGGAAGAAATAAATCATGTAATCTTGTTGTCAATGTATACATATTTTGTAATATTCCCACAATAGCATCCTAGTGTTTCTAAAGAACATGCCTCTATAGAATTAGGAAATAATGAAATATTTTTGAGAGATCTAAATTCCTCGAATGGAAGTTTTATAAATGATATAAAGTTAAAAGAAGGAAAAGTCATAAAATTGAATAATTTAGATAAATTAAAATTTGGAAAAGATCAAACTCAATATACATTTGAAACTAACAAAATATTACAAAATTCTGAGGATAATTTGACAGAAGTCGATAATACTTTAGTTCTTCAGTCTATAATTAAAGACGACAAAATTAGTTTGGTAAATGAAGAATTTTATACAAAAGCCACACGAAATCATTTAGAAAATAAAAATTTTATAAAAATTGATAACGAATCTAATAATTCAAAAACCAGAAATTCAAATAGTTTGAAATTACCAAATTTGCAAAATATGACAAACGCCTCTTTAAAGTTTGAAAAATATAAAATTCCTCATACTGATTCACCTAAATTCATTCATGATTCACTAGAAGTCAACCAAAAAACATCTCCTAAAAATCTTGATGTTACATTTAAACAATCTCAACAGAATCAGGATGAAATGAATAGATCAAAACACTCTGATTCTTATTTGAATTCGATGTTGGAAAAAATGAAAACCGACAATGAAAATTTAATCAAAAAAAATTTAGAGTTAGAGGAAAAGTTTTTAGAAAAATCCAATGAAATAAAACGGATATCTAATGATATGGATCAAATTAATGAAGAATATTGTAAATTAAATGCTAAGCATAATGCTCTTATGATATATGCATCAGATATTCAAAAAAAATTAGACATATTAGAACTCGAAATAGGTGAGAAAAGAGTAGAATTAAACCGTATTAAGAATTCTGATTTGGGTAAAGTTTTATCGGAAAAAGAAAATTTCATTAAAATTTTACAGAATGAATTGAAATATTATAAAGAAGAATTCAATTATAAAATTAAAAATGCTTCTTCCCCATCAGAGTTAAAAAGTCCTGAATATAACAAGAATAATAATAACAAAAGTACAATTACTCGATTAGAAAATTTAATTGACTCCTACATTCAAGAAAACAAAAAATACAAAAGAATTTTAGAAGAACATAAATCAAGAGAAAATGATTGCAATAAAAAATGGAATGAATTATTAAAAGAAAATAAGGAAAATATAGAGCAGATAAATTTACTAAAGCTACAATTGGATAAACAATGTGGACAATTAAATAGTATAATAGCAGATTACGATATCCGTGTTGTAGACACAATGTATAAAATTCCAAAAGTTTGTTTAAAATATATTTTTATAAATTTTTGAATTTTAGTTATTTCAAGAATTAGATGTGGAGAAATCAGAAGCCGCTGTATTTTTAGTTGAACAAATGGAATTAATACTGGAAGAAAACAGAAGGTTAGTACAAGATAACCTAGTGATGGAAAATAAATTACAACTTATGAATTTAGAGTACGAAAAATCAAAAGCAGAGAATAAAATTCTTATGTCCTTCTTCGAAATAAATGATCAAAACCCTTCTAGTGAAAATAAAATTTCTGAAGACAATAAACAATTAAATTTAAACCTTAATGTGAAAATGTTATTTCTAAGAATTGAAGAACTAGAAGATATAATTGCTCAATATAAGAATATTAATTCGCCAGTTCGAATTGTGGAAATAGAGGAAAGTTTTTTAGATCTTAATCTTAAAATTGAAGAAAAGGAAACTCAGATTGAAAGACTAAATAACAAGATTGATGAATATTTAAAACAAAATAATAAGATTTTTGATGAAAGTGAAGCAATCAACTCCATTTCTAAGGCCTTGAATGAGAAAGATATGATCATTATTAGTTTGAGAAATCAAATACAGGAAAATAATATTTTTAAAATTAATTCAAATGAAATTCAAAAAAATTATGAAAAACTTTCAGATGAATGTAAAAAAAATTTAATTTTAAATTTTAGCTAGAAATTATGGAAATTTTACAGATAGGAATTTAAATTCTAAAAATTTTATTGAAAAAATCGAATTGATTAGTTGAATCAAAGATAAATAATTTGTTGGTTAATTAATTATTTTTCTATCTTTTTACAAAATTTTCATTTAAAATATCTTATTCATTTAAATTTAAAATTATTTTCTCGATTTGAATCAGATATTAGATTCATATTGTCAGTTTTGAAATACTTCAGATCCTCAGAACTATTAATTAATTTATTTTTATAACTATGCAACTTATATTATCTTTTGAACCTTTCTTGACAGCAGTCTTAACAATTTTATTAACATATTCCTCTGCTGATTCAATTTGTTTAGAAATATTCAAAACATCCTCTTCAGATACAACATCCCAGACACCATCCGATGCTATAATCAAGAATTTATTTTTATCTTCTACTTCTACTCTATTTACATAAGGAGTAGAAATAACGCCATATTTCTTCAATCCGTGATCGCCTAGAGCTCTAGTAAGGACCAACTGTCCAAAAACTCTACCATTAAATACAATTCCTTCACTTCTTTTTACTCTCTCGACCTCAGCTAAGTCTGAACATTTGTGATCATAAGAAAGTTGTTTGACTTCATCAAATGAAACTAAGACAACTTTGGAATCTCCAACATTTGCAGAATAAATTACCCTAATACCATTTTCTACGAGGATTAAGACAACACAAGCAGTCGTTCCTGTATTCTCTGAGTCACAGAATTTTAATTCTTCGTCTATTTTATGAAATGCGTTTATCAAAGCATTTTCTATTTTTTCTTCTTTTGAGATCAATTTAGATAATAAATCAGGCATTCTATCCTTTACGTATTTTACAGGATCTGTTCCACCATGACCATCGTAAAGTGAAAAAAAGCCAAAATTGTTATCTTCAATATATGGATCAACGATTTTTTCAAAATCTTCCATAGTGTTTCTGAATTTAAGATTTTTATCTTCTTTATAAGCGTATTCTTTTACACTATAGAATTTGGATTTATTTTTGGAATTCACGATTTTGATTCCAGGAGTATTTATGGATAAATTAGAATTAAAATTATTATTATTGATCAATAAATGATTATTATTGCTTGCTATTTTTGATGATTCAGGTAAACTTTTATTATTTTCTCTTGTTTTGGTGTAGTCAGAATTAGCAAAATTTATGCTGGTTTCTTTATTACTTGAATTATACGAATTTACATTAGCCAAATCAGATCTACGTGATGAATCTATCTGAGGCGATTGATGAATGTTGATATTATTATCCTTGTTAATTATAATCATTTTATTAGATGAAGGATTCATAGGCTTCATTAAAGAACTATGACTAAAAGCATTGAAAATATTATTAAGATTATTAGTTAAATTATCATTGATAGGTTTTATATTTAAATTGTTACTATGTAATCTAGGAGAGTGATTGATAATTTTAGTATGACTTTCAATATTGGGAATTTTATTTCTATTTGGTGATTGATTTTTGGTATTATTAATGTTATTTGTATTATTAGATCCTTCTCCTATTCCTTGGGTATTTTTATTATTCCCAATATTCATAGTATTATTTTTAAAGAAATTTGGCTTTTCGATCCGATTCGGAGAATTAGAAATAATCTTTAAATTTCTTGTAATAGGAGATTCATTTCTGAATCTAACAAAATTATCATTTATGTAATTATTTGTTCCTGTGTAGGGATCAATTTTAAAATTTTCAATTTGCTTTCTCAATGGCTTAACATCAGTAATCTCTTGAATGTCCTCTAATTTAAGTTTTTCTAGATCATTTTTATTAAATTTTTCTCCTTTCATGTTTTTATTATCATTCATATAATATATTTAATTAATTAAAAATAACTATTTTTATTAATTTTATAATTGTATAAAATTTTTTATTTCAAAGATTATCTTCAATCCATTTATTTTCTTCACGTATTTTTGCTTTTTCTTCTTCTGTGAAAGTTTCAGTCACACCAAAGGTTTTAAAAATTTCTTCTTCTGTTTTATCTTTGCACATAGATGCAATCTTTGCACAAGTAAGATCGAGTAATTGCTGGATTTCCATAAAATTTGCAGCTACTGTTAAATCAACCAATTCTTCCATTAGAAGATTGTCAACGAAATCAGCCGACCATTCATCAGTTACATCTTTCATTATATTACTCTTCAGGGGCTTTTCGATTTCTGCTGGTAGATTACCATTCCAGTGATTTAAATAATCTAAGATCTTATAGGCTGTTTTCTCGTCTATGTCATTCAGTGGAATTTTTAATTCACCTTCTTCACCGAAATCTTGAATCGTGCTTTTTAAAAGAATAGAAAGATCTGCGGCTTTCTTACTTATGCTTAATTTTGTTCCTTCCTTTGTAATTATTTGTATTGTATTACTTGGATTCATTTTTTTAACAAATAACCTTATTATAAATTTAATATAAAATAATTAAATTAAAAAAATTTATTGCTCAAAATTTAAATAAATGCTTAGTGTTTTTAAACTTGAAAAATTCGAATAGTAACATTCTAACAGTACATATTTTCATAATATTACATTAAACTAAATATTTCTGCTACATATAAAATAAAACCCGAAATAAAAATTTTTTATTTTGCAAACTTATATAATTTCTCCAAGTCTTTCATAATCCTGACATCATAATTATCCATCAAGCCTTGTTGATAGTTCATGTTATTGAAGTTGCTTTGATTGATTAAATTGTTATTAGTCATTCCCATCATGTTATTGATTAATTGGTAATTTAAAAGATACTCGTTATAGAAATTGTTATTAATATTATTATTAGAATTGCCAATATAATTATTAGATAGATAATGGCTCATTAAGTGTGATAAATTGCTGTAGTCATTTGATTGGCTGATATGATTTGTGTTGTTATAGCTATTTACATTGTTAATATAATCGTTAAGATTTTGTAAATTGTTATCTCTATAATGTTTATGGTTGATAAACTGCTGATCGAAACGATTTTTATTAGTAGTGCTATCGATAATCTCTTGAAGTTTTAATAGACTTTTAGATAAACTTGATTCGTTGTAGAATTTATTGCTTAATCCATTATATGATCCTGCATCGCTTTTCAATTCTTGATCTTTTTTATTAGTAATAGGCTGGTTTATGTCGATGTTAAGATTTATTTCCTCATCGTTTTTTTCTTGCACTATCAAACCATTACTTGTTTTTAAATCGTCTTTGTGGTCAATGAATTCCAGTTGAAAGGGAGAAGATTTTTCGATGTCATCTTTTATATTCAATTCTTTGATACACATAAATTTTGATTTTCTCTTTTTTTTTTCCCCTATGGATGAAAATTTGCTTTGAGAGAATTTCGATAAGGATCTTGTCTTGCTGTTACTGGTAGATATGTTGTTAGTAGAATCCAATTCAGAAGTTTCTTTGTCGATATTAATTTTATTTTCTATAATTGATTCCTTTATTTAATATTATTATATTTATAATGTTTCTTACATTCAAGGAAAAGTTCTCTTTCTTTGTTTTTCTAGAAGAAACTGAAATACAAGAAAAGGAATTCTCTTCATTATTTTGAATGATGCTAAGCTCCTTTATTGGATCATCATGGAAAGTGGAATTATTAAGGAATATATTATCGTTTGTATCAAATTGATCATTTATCGCATTGTCTATACAAATAAAATTTATTTTAATTTATTAAATATAAATAATTTTACCTTCTTTGTCAATTAAAATTGAAGGCGGTAAATACATAGAGTCCATGGAATTTTCAAGGATATTTACAATCTTAATATTGTCCTCCTCTTCTTCAACGTCGTCTTCAGATTTTTTGCAAAACTTTGAATTTGAAATTTTAGTTTTAATTTTCTCTAAATTAAATTAACAAATAAGGATTATGATTGGATATACCTGTGAAAACTTTTTTATCGTTACCAAAGGAATTTAAATTTTTTTGGGATAAACTCTTCCCTTTTTTTCTGAAAAGTCTTTGGTACTAATAATTAAAAAATTTTCTTAAAAAAATCTTACGTCATCGTTTGCGAATTGATTTTTGGCCCTGACTTTTTCTTGTAGATATTCTGAGATGAATATTTCAATCTCTTCACTTGAAAATAAATTAACCTTATTCCTTTTATCTACTATACAAAGGAGAACTTTGACTCCACAGAGAACAGAGAGTTCCATTGCTTTTTTTAGTAACCCTTTTTTCCTTTTGTAGTAGGTTACCTTCTTGTTAGAAAATATGTTTACTTGTCTGTTTCTCTCATTTGAAATTTTTTCAATTTTGATTTTGTTTCTCCCCATTTATAGCTAATGTTTATATGATATAACTTATTTTGCTTAAATATAAAAGATTTAATAATTTATTTAAATTTCTATCATGTAAAGATTTAAGATAAAATAATTTTAATCTACTGTAAGATAATTTTAGTATTTTTCTATTTTTAAAAGAAATTTTATAATTACAGTGTAAGCTGTTAAAATCGGGTTTAGTCCTTATGAAAATTTTCCATTTTATGTTGAGTTTTATTGGTTTCTCATTGAATTTAATTTGTTTTTCATTTTATTTAAGTTTTATCTAGTCCTTATATTTATATTAATATTATAAATATGTTAATTATTTAATTTAAAAATAAATATTATTTATTTTCAAATAAGATGATAAAATTTTCTTTTTAAAGTGTATCAATAAAATTTTCTCTTTACTTTATTTATATGAATATGATTTAGAGGTAGACTATTAATAGAAAATTGATAGATTTAAATAAAGTATAAGAATAGGCTATTTTAAAATTATATTGATACTTTATTTCTTATTCTTCTTCGAATAATATTTTTTGGCAACATTTGGATTCTTCTTTGGAAAACCCCAAACAAAAGATTTAGTGGTATTTTGTTGCTTAATATCATTTTTTATTGGGTTGAAGTCTCTTCCACTTTCGTAATTGTCTAATATTCTATCCAAGTCTTTCTCCAAATTATAATTGAATCTTTTTTTTGGAAGCTGATCCTCAGCAAGGATGTATATCACACCTTTTTTAGTTAGACTAGGCTTAGGCAAATCAAACTTTTTAATAAAATTATAATTAAGAATAATACTTGTGTTCCTCTCACTCTTGTTTCAGCTTTTTTATCATATACACGCATTCTTCCATTTTTATTTATAGAACAGCCTATTTTCATCAAAGTGTTGTATCCGCAATTTTCGCAGAATAATTTTGATGTGTCAAAAATGAAATTAACGCATGTATAGCATTTAAGAATGTAATGCTTTATTTTGTTTATCAACATATTATCTAGGCTCATAATAGGAATTCCAATTTTTAATGCCAGATTTTGCACAGTAAAATCGCTACTGAATATTGTCACATTGATAGGAGATTTTTCTTCAACTTTTTCTGATTTGGAAACTTTTCCTAATTTGTGTAATTTCTCATTTATGTTATCCGCTGTTACCCATTCTTCGTCTCCCCACCCCCCTAAATTTGAAGATTCGTTTGTTTTATTTTTTGATTTGTGCTTCGATTTAACTTTAACAAATCCATCATCGTCGATTATGTTAGAATTAGTTTTGGCTTCGCCTATCGTTTCTGTGAAAATTTCTTCTTCTCCGTTTTTAAATTTATTTGTACTAGATTCTATTATGTCAACTACATCATAATTAAGAGGTTCTTTTCTCAAAAGCGATTCGTAACCCTCTTCTTTTATCATTTCATATGCCAAGGATACTATCGACAGATCAGGTATGGATAGAGCTTTGAGATCATTTGATAGCTTTGCAAAATTAGAGACTAACCAACATGTTTAAAAATTTTAAAAAGTATATCTTATATAATTTATACCTAGCTTCATAGCATCTCTACAAGGATTTTGAATCCCTATAAATTCTTTGTTGAGATTGAAATATTCTCTTGCCTTTTCGTCTTTGATTTCTTTTACTATGAAATCTGTTGTGAAATATTTGAAACCCTCTGCCAAGTTAAGTGGCTTCTGATTAATAAAGAAAGCAGTATCTAAAACATATATTTTAGTTTTAGGGATGCATTGATTTAAGTTATTCTGTTGAATTGTGGAAATTTCATTTTCTAAATTTATATTTTGATTGGAAATCATCTTCTATATAAGATAATTAAATTAATAAATGAAAATTTATAAAGAAATTATTTAAATATGAAACATTTTTATATCAAGTAAATTTTATAAAAATAATTCAAAATAAAACTAAAAAAGATATTACAACTTAAGTAAAAGGCTATTTTTTGAATATAACAATTTATATTAAAAATAAATCAAATTTAATTAATTTTAAATTTATTATTTTTTATAATAAATTTTAAAGTCCTAATGATAAAAATCAATTTTATACTTATTTTTTTCATATCCTTTCACATAGCTTGTGGAAGTATAATTCAAGCTGATATAGACGAAGTTAGAGATGAAATAGTTTACAACGGAAAAGTATATTATCCATCTACCAGAAAATTATTCGAGGAAAAATCAAGCCAGGAGCTCAACGAAGAAAAAAAGGAAATTAAATATTCTGAACATGAAGAAGAAATAGTAGAAGGAGCACAATTCTGGATGTACATTTTTATAATCTTATGTATGTAAATATTAAAATAATTTAAAATTACAGTTTTTACCATCTTTGCAGGACTTATGAGTGGCCTGACAGTTGGTTACCTTTCAATTGATGATTTAGTTCTTGAACTTCGATGTTCTAACGGAACAGAAGAAGAGAAAAGACAAGCAGACAAGGTGCTTCCTATTTTAGCAAAAAGACATTGGCTCTTAGTTACTTTACTACTTATGAATGCATTTGCCATGGAAGCGTTACCACTTTTTTTAGATAAAATAGTACCAGAGTATCTGGCTATTATCATCTCAGTTTCCCTAGTTCTGTTATTTGGTGAAGTTATTCCGCAAGCTATTTGCACAGGACCTGATCAGGTAAAAATAGCATCTATTGTTGCTCCTTTAACCAAAGGATTGATGTTTGTAACTTCGCCTCTATCTTATCCCATCGCAAAATTACTTGATTATCTACTTGGAGAACATCACAAATCAAGATTTCTTAACAATGATTTAAAAGTTTTAATTGAACTACATACCATAAATGCCCTTGAAAAAATTCACTTCCAGGCTGAAGATTCCACAGGAGAAAACAAATTGGGATTACATGACGAGCAAGCTAATTTGATGATCTCTGCTTTAGAAATACGTGAAAAGAAGGTCATAGAATTAATGATTCCTATGAAAAATGCATTTATGATAGATTATGATGAAGTTCTAGATAAATTTAAGCTCCAGCTCATCCTTGAAAGAGGATATTCCAGAATTCCTGTATATTCAAATCACGAAAAGAACGATATCTTAGGATTACTAAGAATAAAAAATTTGATTGGAATCGATTTCAATCAAAATAAAACTTTGAGGGAATTAGGTATAGAATTGAAAAAGCCTCTTGTAATTTCCCCTCGTTCGAGTGTGATTGATGTTTTGAGGGAGTTCAGAAAGGGAAAGTCCCATATGGCATTCATCACTGAACAGGTTGAAGAATTGCAACAGAAATATGGCTTGAACAGATCCAACTCAAAAATTTTGCTGAGACAAGATAATAACATATCCTTTAACACAAAAAAGCCCATTTCGCGGATAACAATTCTTGGAATTGTAACTTTAGAAGATATAATAGAGAAGATGATTAATCTTGACATCCTTGACGAAGATGATTATGAAAAGATAAAAAAGAGAGAAAATAAGAATAAAGGCAGTACTTCCAATATAAGTAAAATAATTCACCATTTAAATCTATTATTAGACAAACTCATGGGCAAAGATATAGCCAGGTCCTTCATGAAAGAAGAAAGTGCTAAACTCGGTTATTTAATAAAAGAAAGTTGTAGCAAAAAGAGATCTCTAAAAGATACTCTATTGAGTAAAGTTGATTCTAATCCTAACTCCCTAAATGCAGGACAGTCATTGAAAGATCATCTAATATAATATTTAAGAATTATTAATAAATAAAATAGTTCAAGAATACAATAACTCTTCATATAATTTTTCGAATTATAATTAAAATAACAAAATTAGTAAATTTTAAACTTTCAAATTGTACACGTTAAAAATAATAGGATAAATTCTTAAACAATTTTTCTCTGGATTTATAATGCAAAACTTATTCGGAAAGAAGAACAAAGATTCTGTATCCAAGAATTCTTTGGATCCTTTGAAAACAATTGAAGAACTGACTACCAAAATAGACCATATGGAGGAAAAAATTCGATTTATAGAAACAAGGAAAAAGAATCTAAACGAACAAGCAAAAATTAAACTAAAAGCCGGTGATAAAAATGCTGCAAGACAAGCTCTCGCAAAGAAGAAAAAATATGATGAACAAATAAAACAATTTGACGGTGCGATAATGTTGATGGAGGAACAAAAAATGATGCTGGAAGGTGCTGAGTCAATGAGGGCCATATTGGAATCAATAAAAAAGGCTAATTCTATATTGGCCTCGACCCAAAAATGTATGAATGTAGAGGACATTGTTAATATCAAAGAAGAAATCGAGGTAATTATTAATATTTTGATAATACCCAGGAATATAAATACAATCAAAAAGAACTTACTGACATCTTTGCAGAATATACAACACAAGAAGATCAAGAAGTTGAGGATGAACTTGATAAATTAGCATCAGAATTGGAAAAAGAAGGATTACCAGCTGCTAGCGAGCGTATCAAATTTATTTTTAAATATAAAAATTAGAAAATGTTCCTGAGAAACTCAAAGAAGAAAAAGTCAAAGTTATAGATACAGCTAATAAAGTTAAAAAGGATGAAAAGCAACTTGAAGATTTTTTGGTTAGTTGATCATTAACACATGGTTAAGTTTAGACTTAATTGTATAATATAGTATGCAATGGCTATAATTAAATTGATCTTTATAAGTATTAATTTAAATGATTATATTTTTTATAACTAATATAGAATATTTAATTTAATACATAATAAATTGGCTATTATATTTAATTTAATACATTAATTAATTTTTTATCATATTGAGAATCTAAAAATGTCTAATCCCACTTTGTATTGCTATAAAAATTGCGTCAATAGCAAACTTGTTCAAATAATTACCAGATTTACAAACACAAAATTAGAAATCGTTAATTTGGAAAAAATGAGTAAATCTAATTTAGACAAGCTCTTGAAAAGATCACCAACTGGGCTGTTTCCTTTATTACAGATAGGTGATTTTTTCTTGTCAGGAAGTATTGCCATCGCCAGATTTTTTTTAGAAAGAGACGAAGCTGTTCATGAAGTTTTAGTAGGAAAGGATGTTCAAAGAAGATCTAGCATTAACATGTGGATAGATTTTGTCTCTACTAATTTATGGCCATTCTACGATGAAATCATCGGTCAAATCTTAGGAAAAACAGAAACACACCAAGATCTTTTTTCCCTTGCTATAGGAGATTTAATGCAAGTTTTGTTAAAAATTAACAACCATCTCGCTTTTAGAACTTTTGTTGTTGATTATCAAATTTCTTTCGGTGATTTGGTCATTGCCACTTCTTTATATCCCTACTTCTCATTAGTTGTCGATGAAAAATTGAGAGCCAATCTACCTCATCTAGTAAGATGGTACTCTTTCATATCGAATCTTAAAGAAGTCTCTGCAGTTATCGGAGTTCCAAGATTATGTAAAGTAACTCAAAAGCCGCATCATGTTAAAAAAGAAACTGCTGTTCATCAACAACAGGTTAAAGTAGAAAATACACAAAATAATGAAAAACATGCAGTTAAAGATTCAAAAAAAGAAAAAAAAGCAGATTCAAAACAACAACAAGATAATAAGGTAGAAGCTAAAAAAGAAGAAAAGCCCAAGGCTGAAGCTAAACCACCTGTGACTAAAGAACCTGAAGTTAAAGTAGAAAAGAAAAAAAATCCTTTAGACATCTTGCCTCCAACTCCTCTTGATCTTGATGCATTTAAAAGAGAATTTTTAAACACTACTGATAAAAAAACTTCCCTAAACAATTTATTAAATAATTTCGATGCCGAAGGATGGTCATTTTGGTACACTTACTATCAAAAGAGCGGTGATCAAGGAAAAATATTATTCAGAACCTGCAACCTTAAATCTAACTTCTTACAAAAGTTAGATAAATTTAGAAAATACTCATTTTCTGCTTTTGGTGTTTATGGTACTGAACCTAATTTAGATGTTGAAGGAGTCTGGATGTGGAGAGGAAAAGAAATTCCTGAGGAGGTAAATTTTCAATAAATTAACTTAATTTTAGTTGAAATCTCATGATGCATTTGAATATCTTACTGTCAAGAATTTAGATCCTAAAAATGAATCAGATAGGCAATTGATTGAAGAATTTATGCTTAAAACGTATTATATTTTAAATAATTATTTTAGTGATGAAGGACAAACTGTCAGTGGTAAAAACGTTGTCGACGTCGAATACTTCAAATAAATTTATTTAAAAAATTAAAATATTGAAAAATTAAAAACTTTCTCTATAAATAAAAATTAAATTTCTTTTTAATTATAACAAAAATTTTGAATGAATCGGAAATTTTGAAGTATATTATAGTTTCAAAACAGGTCCATAAATTGATTTTAATTATTAAAATATTATTATTTCATGATATGCTTTCCAATCCTTGCCATGATTTCACCATATTTTGTTTCCTCACACTTTCTAATAGGAAACTTAACGTCATTTAAATCCTTATCGGTAAATTTTTGAAATCCATAATTTTGGCCGTATGTTATGGGTGTTTTATAAACCTTATCTGGAGATGTTTCTTTTCTGATATGTTTAAAAGTTTCGTAGTAATAGTCATTGAAAGAAGTATATTTTTTACTTTGTTCAGCAGTCTTATTAAAATCATCTCTTATTTGATTTATAACATTTAAAACTTCCTCTAGCGTTAAATATTCCTTATCTTGAGAAATGTTAGAATATTTCGTAAATGCTTTCAAGTAAAAATATTCATTTACTATTTACTTCATCATCTAAAGGAGTAAATCCAAAGCTATAAGATAAGAAATTTTTGACATCGGAAAAATATAACTTTCCTGGCGTGTTTCTTAATATCGTAATCTTTTCAAATCCGACTTTGAATTCTTCATCTGAGAAAAGAGTGAACCCTTTAGAATTTGTAAATACATATAAATACCGTTCGAATTAATTAGATTAGATTGAAAATAATTATCTGGACCGAAAGATGTTAGGCCGAAAAAGGACATTTTTATTATTAATAATTTAATTAGTTACTTAAAATTAAATTAGAAAATTCAAATTTGCCCCATAATGAATACAAGTAAACTCATCATATAAAAATAAAGATAAAAATAAACATCGACTCTAATTTATAATTAAAAATTCATATTAAAATCATTTCACATATTAAAGGTGTCTTATTGATCTTAATTCATTGTTTTAATTTATTTGATTATTTTTTAAATTAATTCCAACTTTAATTATTTATTAAATGAGCGAAAAAAACCTCAACATTCTCAAACTCTATCGCAAAATGCTATATACAATGATGTACGTATTCAAAGGCGATTATAATACATTTCACATGATAAGAATAAATGTAAGAAGAGAAATCGAAAAAAGAAGAGACGAAAAAGATCCTAAGAAAATTAGAGAGGGTATGCTTGACATGGAGGAAGCAAGAAAAACCTTCTTAACAGATATAATGCAAGGTAAATTACAAGATGGAGGCTTCTACAGATTCAAAGCTAGACCAGAAAATGTAATGGGCGCAAATGTTAAACCAGTAGATAAAAAAATATAAAATTTTGATTGTGAATAAGTATGAAATAGGAAATAAACAATTCTAAAAAATAAGTAACTAATAGTAAACATAGTATATTTATATTTTCATTAATATATAATATAATGAATCACATCCTATAATTTATCTCCAAACTCAGAATCTTCGGTTTCTTCAGTTAAATAATTTGGATTGTTCATGATATATTTCATCTCTGGAAATTGATTCATACGATTCTCTAATGCTAAATATATTTCAGACAAATCTGCACTGTAAGATATCTTATGATATTTTCTGAAACCATATCCACAAATCATTGAGAATAAAAAAGAATATACCCCTTCTTTAAATATCGACTGGTCGGCTGGTTTTTTTATCAAAAAATATAAAAGCCCAAAGAAATTAATTCCGGCAATTACATAAATCATTGAAATAAATTTTTTTTCATAATCTTCGGTAGTAATATTGAATTTGATATGTTCAGGATAGGTTAATGCTGCTTTATATGATAGTATGTAATTTACTTTGTCCCTATCAGAAATTTTTCTCTTAAGTAAAATCGCTTTAAAATATTTTTTGTATTTAGAAATGAGAGAAAGTTTATCAAGAAAATTCAATTTTTGTTTATCATAATTTGAAAAGTCATGATTAGCATACATATATTTAGCTTTTTCATTTTCTTCGAAAAGTTTATTAAAAAATTTGTTTGCTGTAGTCATACTTTATTAAATATTTATATCAAATATAATTGTTATATGTATTTCCAATAAATTTATATAAAACTATAATTTCAATATAATTTATTCTTTTGATACAAAAATGTTTAATAATTCGAATGAGAATTTGAATAAGAAACAGACAAATAATATTAATGACGAATCAGCTTTAACTAATATGGACCTTGGAAATTTAGAATATACAAGCGGAAATTTAAATTATTTTAACATTTTGAAGTTAATTAATGATGGGACATTTAATTGCAAATTAAAAAATAAAGAAATACTAAGTAAAAATAAAAAAGAACTTGCAATTTATTACAAAGATGAGGGGAATAAATTCTTTTTTAGAAAAGAATACGAAATTGCAAATTTATATTTTTCCAAGGCGATTGAAAATGATAACACAGAGAAATTTTTCTATTCAAATAGAGCAGCTTGTCAATTGGGTCTAGGAAATTACAAATTGGCATTGAATGACGCTTTAAAATGTATCGAATTAGATCCAAATTACGCAAAGGGTTATTTCAGAGCTGCCTTAGCCTATTATGAAATGAATAAAATAGATGAAGCAATAAAATTGGTAGAAATTTATCAAAACATGACAAATTCAAATTCTGAAGACATTTCATACTTACTACAAAACATACAAGAAAAGAAAAAAATTCAGGAAAGTTTAAAAATAAAATTTCCCTCTTATGAAAATTATCTTTCTCTTTGTAATTGGCTAATCGACAAAGGTTCACATTTTTCGAAATTAGACATCCAATTTTATTCAGATAATCACAGAGGAGTCGTGGCAAAGCATAAAATTTACAAGGATGAGATTATATTAAAAATTCCTAAAGATTTATTGATTTCGATTGAACTTGCAAAGTCAACTGAAATAGGTTCCAAAATCGCAAATTTTATGTATGCTGAACTTAACTCCCCAAAACATTCTCTTTTATCATCATACATTTTAAACGAGTTAAACAATCCGAATACAAAATGGAAGAGTTATCTGGAAATACTACCCAAAGACTTTTCAAGTTTTCCTATTTTTTATACTGATGAAGAATTTGCAGCATTAGAAGGTAGTTCATTTCTTCAACAAATCTTGGAAAAAAAAGAAGATATGAAAAGAGATTACAACAAAATATGCAACCATATACCAGAATTCTCTAAATTTGATTATAAAAAGTTTTGCGAAATAAGAATGGTGGTATCGAGTAGAATTTTCGGGGTGAAAATTGAATGCAAAAAAACTGACGTATTGGCTCCATTTGCAGATTTATTAAACCACAAACGTCCAAGATCTACTCATTGGTACTACGATGAGATGCACAAGGCATTTTTCATTCAATCCCTAGAAGATATCCCAGTAGGAGAAGAAGTAAAATTCATTATTTTATTAAATCAATTCTAGGTTTACGACTCCTACGGGAAAAAATGCAATTCTAGGTTCCTTCTTAATTATGGATTTATAATCGAAGACAATGATGCTAATGAGTATTCAATAAGTCTAGAATTTAACCATAGTTATCCTCTTTTCAAGGAAAAAAGAAGTTTTCTTAAATACAATTCGGAATATAATAAAAAATTCAGAATTTCTGATAATATTTTAGACTGTCAAGTCATAGATTTCTTTTCATATTTAAGATTCATCCTTTACGATGAAAGTTTGGACGGCCTTACAAAAATGATTAACGAGAATTACAAATTGATGTTGGATGATTCTTCACCTGGATTTTACTTGATTTCACCACTAAGTCTTAAGAATGAGTTAAGGGTTTTAAAGAAAATTCAGGAATTATGCCAGAAGGAGTTAAGTAAGTATAGAACTTCCTTAGCTGAGGATGAAGAAATAATAAAAAATGATAATCTTAAATTAATTACTTTGACAAATAATTTAAGAAATTGTATAATCATGAGAATGAGTGAAAAGAAAATTTTAACATTTTATTTAAAATTTGCAAAGTACTGTGAAGATTTGTTTGACAAAACAGAAAAGGTAAAAAAATTTTTAAATTATTTTAGGAAATCGTCGAATCGATGTTAAGAGACTATCCCGAAGAATGCCCATTCGAATTTTATATACATGAAGTGGTATTGAAATTAATTCGTATGAAATAATTATATAAAGTTTATAATATGAAGCAAATTTTTTTAAATAAAAAGTATCATATAAATAAAGATTTTATTTTTTATTTGGATGATCATTTAAATGAAATTTAGTTTTTATAAATTTAATTGTGTTTTTAATTTGAAAATTATTCGGAAGTTTTATTTATGCTACTTTTATCCTCCTGACTTTTTTTATATTCTTCTACCATTACGGTAGTTCTGTTCATCAATAACTTAATATCATTATCATTTGGATTTCGGTATTTAAATAATTCATTAGAAACAGAATTAATTTTTGAAATAAGATTCTCTAACCCCTTATTAGTTTTTGAGTAATATTCCTTTAACTCGTTAGAATTGATCTGATCTATCTTCTGCTTCATTTTAAGCTTTTTGATTGTTTTGTTTTCATTCTTTTTCTTCACTTCGTCTAATTCATCTTTTTTATTTTTCAATTTAACTAAAAGAACATTGTCGATGTCTTTCTTCTTTTTCAAGTCACTATTAACCTTCATAAATTTTTCTTGTAGATGAGCTAAAACTTGAACATTGCTGTTTATTTTAGACTTGAATTTGTGGATTTCTTCATTTCTGTCCTCAATTTTTTCAGTCAATGTGTTATTTTCTATTTTCAATTGTTCAAAGTCTATGACATGCAGCCCTTCGAAATATTCTTCTAATTTTTTTAATTCTTTATTAAGTCTATTCAATTCAAAAGAGCTTTTGATATTCTCTATTCTTAATTTTTTAATTTCTTCTTCAAATTCCCTTTCCCTTTCCATCCATTTTTCTTTCTGCTCACGCGAAATTTTAGTTCCTTTTCTATATTCAGCATTTGCAAGTAATTCTTCCTTGTAATTCATTAAAATTCTGTAAATTTGTTGCTTTCTTTGCTGCTGGATTTCGACTGTTTGGTTATATTTCTCTAAATCAGCTTTCAAAATTTTTTTCTGTGTGTTTAGTTCGTTGTGGATTACTGAAGCTGAATTCAAAGAATCGGTGTAAGTACTGTCATTGATATTTGAGTCTTTATAATAGTTTCGATCATCTCTTCCTTCTTTTTTTCTAAATTCGTAAATAATTCGAATTTTTTTTTGTAGTTCTTCGTTTTCTCTCTTTAATTCTTCAACGTTTGATTCCAATCTATCCATTTGCTTCATATAATTTTCCTTTTTCCCGCTTTCTCCTCTGCTGATTTCGGAGTTCACATCAGAAATATCTGATTGATGAGAAATGTTAGAAGTCTAAGATTTAGTTTAATTTAAAATTTGATACTAATTCATTAAGGGGCTTCTTAGCGTCCAAAGCTAACTTATTCTTATTATTTAAATTATTAGGCGCAGTATCATTATCATCTTCCATGTCTTCTTCTAACTCCTCATCTACCTCGCCTATTTTGAAAAAGTTTTTTCCGCTACGAATTTATAGAAATTAGATTATTAAAAATTACTCATTATCTATTCTCTTTAGTCTAAACTCTTTCTCTACTTTTTCCTTTTCTTTTTCAAGTCTCTTTTTATCCATCTCTGCATAAATTCGCTTCTTGTCTTCTTCTTCATCCTTTTTTTGTTCTCTCAAAACAATATCGTACGGATAAGTTTCTAAAGGAATACGATAGGCAAGAATTAAATCTTCGAGTTTTATACTTCCAGTAAAGACTGAATTATATTTAATAGTGTTAGGTTTTTCTCTTATATACAATTCGAGGATTTTCGGTGATGGATCTTGTAGTATCTTTCCCAATGCATTAAAATTTCCTGTAAAGGGTCGCATTTTCATATCTGGTGAGATGATGTTCTGTGGAGTAATTAAGGCTAATGTATTATTGACGTTATCAGATGGAACTATTCGCATTACGTAAACTCCGTATTTTTCATTTAGCATATGACCCTTTATAACAACTGTTCCCATGTCATTGTTTATGTTGATTGCATCAACAGTTAGATCCCTATCAGTAAATAGATCTACTATCACGACTTTTTCTTCATTATAGGCCATTCCAAATGAGATAGTATTTAAATTTGTTGATAAAAAATTGGTTCTGTGATTCTGAAATTCTATAAGAGTTGAATGAGTTTCTATGAATTCTGAAGTGTAATCATTTATTTTATTTTTTTTGTGTCCTGTGTCTAAGGCTACGTCTACAAAAATTGAAAATGCCGATTCTTTAAAATTTCCTATATAATTGTTTGATTTAGCTCTATATTTCTTTAATATATTCTTACAAATTCTGCAACACATTTTCATTTTCTTTTTCTTTTAGTAAATAATTTGCATATGCCATGGCAGTTCTATTTCCAAGAATATCTTGATAAAATTCTGGCAATTTGTAATTTTCCCTCAAATTATTTACAAACCTGAATAATTTATATCTTATTCTTCTTTCTGGGGGTAGGAAGTCATAGTCTTGTATTGCATCTAAACTGCTATCCTGGTAAGTTATGTTTATAATCTAATTTATTTATACATTGTGCAAATTGGAAGCGCTTTTGTTTACTGACTGGCTTTTATCTTCCTCTTCCTCGTCCTTATCTGAAAAATCATCATCGAATTTCTCACCAGAATTCAAACTTCCTCCATCTACGTCGTATTCGTCTTGATAATTTTGGTCATCTTCATCCTCTCCCATCATGTCTTGACTATTTTCTTGCCCACTTGAGTTATTATCTCCATAGTCGGATTGTTCGCCATCTTCAATTTCATGATTTAATTCGTTGTTATATTCATTATCAATTTGGATTTCTGAATCTTGTTTTGAAATTGAATTAGAAGTATTCATCATTTTTAATTATATATTTTATATTAAAAAAATAAATTCTTTATTAAAATATTTGTAACTATAGCTGAATTATTTTAGTGATCTCAAACCATTAATTGATTATAATTTTTTAAATTACATATATTGATGTGGTTTATATAGTTTTGTTTGGGGATTTCCTGTAAAAATTAATACTAAATTTTTAAGTAATTTGAAGTACCGTCTTTTTCCCCCTAAAACATATTTTAATTAAAATAATTAATTTATTTAATTAAAGTATATTTTT
>Ga0169931_10004656_pt1 | contig 21221 bp, 16 predicted proteins | sample Kivu_15m_20L_FD_129675 | JGI IMG/M metagenome (GOLD analysis project Ga0169931, IMG submission 129675) | Freshwater microbial communities from Lake Kivu, Western Province, Rwanda to study Microbial Dark Matter (Phase II) - Kivu_15m_20L... | ecosystem: Environmental > Aquatic > Freshwater > Lake... | reverse complement strand
GCGTCAATACTTTCCTACGGCGAGCTCTTCGATCTTCGCGATGTCGGAGCCTCTGCCCTGTGGCAGTCGGAAGAGCCCAAGCAGCGTCATGTCGACATATTTGTTCGGCAATCTGACGGCACGCGTCATCGGTGGGTATATCTCGCAACGATTCGCGATTTTCTTCAGGCGGAAATGACTCCGGTTCCGCGTGGCGTGACGCTTCCGGATTGAGACCTGAATTTGCGAGGATGTTCGCGCTACGACGCTTTTTTCGCGCTCGGGGCTGACTCAAACTGTGAAACGTCGATGCCAGCACGTCGCATCATTTCGACGAGTTCCTTCTTGGCGACAGCCTTGGTCCATGCGTCGCGCGGATCGACCACTTTGTCGACGACGTGCTTCAGCAGCGCCTCGTTCAGCAGCTGATTGCCATCGCCCTTCTGCGTCTGCATGTGATTGCCGAGCATGTGCGTCTTGCCCTCGCGAATCAGCGCTGCAACGGCGTCGTTCGACACGAGAATCTCCAGTGCCGCGACGCGGCCTCCTCCGATCTTCTTGAGCAGTGTCTGGGCAACCACACCCTTCAGTGATGTCGAAAGCATCATTCGAATCTGTTCCTGGCGGTCGGTCGGGAACTGGTCAACGATTCTGTCGACCGTCGAGATTGCCGTGTTCGTGTGCAGCGTACCGAAGACAAGGTGACCCGTCTCAGCCGTTTCGATCGCAATCGCGATCGTCTCGAGATCACGCATTTCACCGATGAGGACGATGTCGGGGTCTTCGCGCAGGGCCGCTTTCAGGGCTCGCGAGAAGGATACCGTGTGCTTGTGTACTTCGCGCTGGTTCACGAGGCATTTGTGCTGCGGATGCACAAATTCGATCGGATCCTCAACGGTAAGCAAGTGGTCGTCGCGGTTCTTGTTGATGTGATCGAGCATGGCCGCGAGGGTGGTGGACTTCCCACTGCCGGTCGGTCCCGTTACGACTACGAGGCCCTTATTGAGATTGCAGAAGTTCAGGACAGAAGCCGGCAACTTGAGCTGATCGGCAGTCAGGATCTTCGACGGGATGTGGCGAAGTACCGCGCCAACCCCGTTGCGATCGCGGAACATGTTGACCCGGAAACGGCCGACGCCGCGGTATTCATATGCAAAGTCCGTATCATTTCCCTTGGCAAACTCAGCGCGGTTGCGCGGCGGCACGATGGGCGCGAGAAGGCGTTCCATCAGCTCCGGAACGAGCGGCTCGGCGCCGACACGCGCAATCTCGCCGTCGATGCGCAGACAAAGTGGTTCTCCGCCCGTCATGTGCATGTCGCTCGCACGACGCTTGATCATGTCGGAGAGAAACGTGTCGATTGGATTCGCACCATCACTGACACTGGCGCCACCCTTGCGTTCTGCTCCCCAGAAAATTTCCTCACTCGTCACGGGTTCTGCCGGTGCGACGTGGATGATGCGCGGAGCTGGAGCGACGGGCGCCGGTGCAGGCGCCGGTGCGGGTGCGGGCGCGAGCAAAGGCGATGATTCATCGTCCGGAACTTTCGCAGCCGTAAGCGTCGGCTGGGTGATCGGAGGGGGTGCCGCTTTCGCTTTCGCCGGGCTTACGCCGCTGAAGGCGTTCATCGGCAGGCCTTTGCTGAGGTCCACGTCGCCAGAAACCGGAGCAGCGGGCTGTGCCGCTGGCGCTGGCGGAGCGGCGTGCGGCGCAGCGGCGACGGGTGCAACCGGCGGCACGGGTTCCGGTGCTGTTGCCACGGGTGGCGCTGGCTCCAGTATTGGTGCAACTGGGGCAGCAGCGACCGGCGCCTCGACGACTGGAGGTGCAGGCTCAGGTGCTGCTGGAGCCGCCACTGGTGCTGGCACTGCAGCTGGCGGTGCAACAGGTGCCTGGGGTGGATTTGTTTGTTGCTGCGTTGCCGCGTTGGTGCGCTGCCAGTCGCTGTCGCACAAGGCATCGCCTGCCGTCGGCAGGTAGAGGCGAAGACTCGGCGGCTCCTGGGGCACAGCGATGAGCTGGACTCGGCCAACGTTCGGCACGTTGAGCAGACCACGAACTGGTTTTCGCGCTGCGATCGATTCCTTTTCATTCGGGAACAGAAACCCATACAGGCCGGTGATCAGGGCCCGGTCAATGGGGGCCTCGCCAGGCATCGGTGCGGCCGTGCCAGCGCCGGTCAGCTCGGGAATGCTTCCCTCCTGGAGTGTGATTCGCTGTGCTTTCGCAGCGATCGCATTGCGGAGAATAGTTTTGAAACGTTCCACTGTTGGACTCCAGAATTCACGCACGGTCGCTGGACCGGCCAGATGCAATCTTCATGGGGGATCGGAAGTTGCGTGCTTCATCTGAAGCCCTGATCTTCGGCATCCTGTGATTCTTGCGGTGGAGACCCGGTCTCCGGTCGAAGACCGGACTGGCAAGCGCCAGATAAAGCAGCCTCCGAGCATGGGATTCGCTGTTTTACCAAAGTCATAACTCCGACCACCCGAGGCTTGCCGTTACGCTTTGCCCTGGGCGGTCATGCGATGCTAGCCTCGACCCGCAACTTCAGTTGATTGACTTCGCAGCGTAAAGGGGGATTTTTCCATGACCGATTCATCGTCTGACACTCGATCTGCCGGGGTATCATCCACGAGCAAAATCTCCCCCTCATCTGCGACACTGGAATCGGTTCGCAACTATTACGGCAAGGTTCTCCAGTCGAGCAGTGATCTGCAGACCAGCGCGTGTTGTCTTGCGGAGAAACTTCCGGCAAACGTAGCGGCAATCATCGAACAAATTCACCCGGAGGTTCGCGCTCGCTTCTACGGTTGCGGCCTCGTGACACCGCCTGCTCTCGAAGGGTGCACGGTGCTCGATCTCGGTTGTGGCAGCGGCCGGGACGTGTTTGTGCTGTCGAAACTCGTTGGTGAGCGTGGTCGTGTGATCGGCGTCGATATGACCGACGAGCAGCTTGCGGTTGCGGAACGGCATCGCGAGTGGCAGGCAAAGGAATTCGGTTTTCGCAAGTCGAACGTCGAGTTTCGCAAGGGATTCATCGAGGATCTTGAGAGCATCGGCATTGCGTCCAATTCCGTCGATCTCGTCGTCTCAAACTGCGTCATCAATCTCTCGCCGGCGAAGGATCGCGTGTTTGCTGAAATCATGCGGGTCCTCAAACCCGGTGGTGAAATGTACCTGTCCGACGTGTTCGCGGATCGTCGCCTCCCGCGCAGCTACATGGAAGATCCCGTTCTCCTCGGTGAGTGTCTTGGTGGCGCCATGTACAAGGAAGACTTCCGCCGCCTCATGACCAAACTCGGCTGCCAGGACGTTCGCTGTGTCAGTACGTCGGAGCTTGCAATCACGAGTCCGGACATTCAGACCAAAGTGGGTCTCGCCAGGTTTTTCTCGATGACCGTGCGCGCATTCAAGATCGATCTCGAGGACAAGTGTGAGGATTACGGTCAAGTTGCGTGGTATCTCGGCACTATTCCGGGCGCACCGAATGCGTTTCGTCTCGACGATCACCACTTGTTCGAGACGGGGCGACCGATGACCGTTTGCAGCAACACCGCGGCGATGATCGGCGACACGAGATATCGGGCGCACTTCCGCGTCGACGGCAATCTGGAGACGCATCACGGACTCTTTCCGTGCGGTCCGTCGCCCGTATCGACCAGTGCCGGAATGGCCGGTGCAGCCGCATGCTCGCCAGCTGGCGGTTGCTGCTGACCCGCAACCCCTGACTTACAACAGTAATGGTTTCGACGGGTTTGCGTTGAGCTGACCCGCTTTGCACGGATTTGTGCTATAAACTGGGGCTCTCTAGCCCTTTTTCAGCAACCTGCAAGGGGCTGCTCGCTGTGTTGGCATCGTCGCTCCGGCCCTCATTTACCGCTGGTAAACTCCGGTCCTCGCTCCTCGCCGCCTTGCGATCAACCCGTCTACGGCGTCTTTCGACTCTTCTTTGTCTTCGCATCACCCGGCAGTTCAGCGACTTCGCGTCCGATGATTGCGAGCGCGAGGTCGATCTTCCCGAACGGTGCCGAAAGTTGAATCCCCTGTACCTGTGATCCAAGCTCCTCGACCATCTCGCGCGCGATATCGATCCCGACCTTGCGCGCGTCTTCCGGTGTCTGCGGCGCCTCCATCCGTTTGATGATCGCTGCCGGAATGACGACACCCGGAACTTCGTTGTTCATGAACACCGCGTTGCGCAGGCTGAGCAGGGGCCAGACGCCGGCGATGATCGGGATGCGGATTTTCTCCCGTTCGATGTGCTCCAGAAAACGGTAAAGAGCGGCGACGTCAAACACGGGCTGGGTGATTGCCCACTCCGCGCCAGCTTCGACCTTGTAGCGAAACCGCTTCATCTCGTAGGCGAAATCCCGATGCACGGGATTCACACCCACGCCGATCGACAGCGCTGTCGGTTCACCGATCGAGCGGCCACCAAGGTCGATGCCGCCGTTGAGGCGATGCACCATGTTCGTCAGACCGATCGCGTCGATGTCAAACACTCCGGTCGCGTTCGGGTAGGAGCCCATCTTCGGTGGATCACCCGTGACAAGAAGCATGTTGCGCAGACCAATGGCGTGCGCGCCGAGCATGTCGGACTGCATGCCGAGGAGATTGCGATCGCGGCAGGTGTAGTGGAGGACGGTTTCGATCCCGGCGCGTTGCTCGATCATAACGGCAGTCAGAATTGCGCTCATTCTGGCAGAAGCGCGTGGTCCGTCCGGAATATTCACAGCATCGATGCCGCTCGCCTTGAGCTGTTTCGATTGCTCGATGATCTTTTTCGGTCGCACACTGGCCGGCGGCAGCAGCTCGACCGAGTAGACGCGCTCACCGCGAGCGATTTTTGCGGCCCAGCTGGATTTTTCGATGGCAGGGACGCGCGGAGACTCAGGCGTGGCTGTCTCGATGTGTGGCTTTGCGCCCAGGTCTGTTGCTGAAGGTGATCCACCGCTGCGAGCAATCTCCTGCGTCACGGCGCCGCTGGATTCCGCCATATGCATGGCGCGCGAATGGCGAATGGCATTTGCCATGGCTCGCGTGTGCTCGGGCGTTGTTCCGCAACAGCCGCCGACAAACTGCACGCCGGCCTGCAGAAAATTCTTCGCAAACTCTGCCATGTACTCCGGCGTACTCATGTAGATGGATCGCCCGTCGACAACTTTGGGCAAACCAGCGTTTGGCTGGAGACTGATGGGCAGTGTCGTCATTTTGCGAATGCGCGGAATGGCCGTCATCATCGGCTGCGGACCGACCGAACAGTTGAGGCCGACGGCGTCCACCTTCCACTCGTCCAGTTTGCGCACAGCCCACTCTAGAGGTGTTCCCATCGGTGTGTTGCCGTCGGGATTGATGACCACATGGGCAATGATGGGTAGTCCAGGTGCGGTGCTGCGAGCCGCGAGAATGGCCTGCTGGATCTCAGTAATGTCAGTAAAGGTTTCGAGCGAAATGAGGTCGATGCCCCCCTCCGCCAGTGCTTTGATCTGCTCAGCAAAAGCCACCCTCGCGTCGGCGAGTGAGGTCGGTCCCCATGGTTCAAGACGAACACCGAGCGGGCCAACGCTGCCGGCGACGTACACATCCGGTCCAGCGGCTTCACGCGCGAGTTCTGCGGCCTTGCGGTTGATCGCCGTGACCTGATCCTCGAGGTTGTGACCGGCGAGCTTGTGGCGCCCGGCTCCCCAACTGTTTGTCGAAATGACCTGCGCTCCAGCCCGGACGTAGGCCAGGTGGATTTCCTTCACCAAAGCTGGACTGGAGAGGTTGGCCTCCTCAAAGCAGCGATTGATGAACATACCTTTGTTGTAGAGTTCGGTGCCCATCGCGCCGTCCAAGAGTAGGGGGCGGCGCTGTCGAATCACATCAGAGAACGAGGCGGACATCAGGCTCATCTTTCCGCGGCTGCGGGCTCAAAAGTTTTCGGTTGGGCAGAGAGTCTCGTGGGAGGACGGCTTCTTGCCACGACGGGGAAAATCCCGCACATGAGGCCGAGTATTGCGCCAAACACCCATGCAAGGCAAGTCGCAGCGACTTCGGTGAAAAAACGCTTCGGAATGATTTCAGATGAGGCTGATGCGTCACAACCCCTTGAGCGCAACCTCACCCTTGCCGCGCTGACGCAGACTGTAGACACGTTGAACCGTGTCGTAGGCCAGGCGGTACGATGGATCCCGGTCGCGCAGTTCGAGAATCACGCGCAGGCTCTCGGGAAAGTTGTCCTGTTCGAACAGGCGTACGGCAAGAAGGACGAGGAGAGTCTCGTCGCTGGCGGCCGGATGATTCGTCTGCCGCAGGGCCATGATCAGCGGTGCAGGATCGGTCGCATCCCTTGCGTTGACGAGAGCCAACATCAGACAACGAATCGCCGGAACATCGCTCCGGGGCAACAGCGCGGTCAGTTGCTGCGGAGACAGCGTTTCTCCGGATCTGGTGCTGGCTCGGTGTCTTTCCACAAATCGTGTGACGGTCGCCGCATCGACAGGGCAGCTGATGCCCTTCGCATCGCGGGTGAAATCGCGCGCGAATTTCACCCAGTGCCCTCTGGCATCGTCAGCAAACGTGCGATCTATCTGTGCGAGCAATTGATCGGCCGCGGGGCGAGAGGTGTTGCGGAGCTTCCACACGGCACGCTCGCGCTTCGGCATGGCAGCAAGCATCCCGCCTTCGTCCTGCTCGACAAGCGCCTTGCGCAGAACCGAATCCTGAACACGTTGTCCGCGATGTCTTGCGCTCGCAAGTGCAAATGCTGCGCGTTGCCACAGCGGCTGCACGTCAGAGATGAGGAGGAGACGATCTCCCGGTGACGACCGGGTTCCGTCGGCGTTCATGCGCGGGCTCGCCACGACCGCCGCGTACTCTGCAACGAAGAGTGAGTTCAGAAGGTTGGTTCGGGCAAACGAAAGTGCGGCATCGGCGCTGGCCTGGTCGACGAGGGCGTCGGCTGTGGCGGCTGTGGCGCCGACTGGGCTGGCAGCAAGACGCTCCGTGAACGGGAGTGCCGCAAACAGCGTCGCAGCAATCAGCAGCGAACGACGGCCGGCAACCGAGTTCAGGGAAAAAAGCAGCGGGAGCGCCAGCAGCCAGAGCGGAGAAGTGCCGGGAGTTGTTGTCTCCGAGGCATGATCTCTGGACGCGATCACACCACAACGCTTTGTCAGTCGGGATATCGACCCAGATGCCTGCTGCTTCTCGCGTTCCTCCGGGTAGCCGGCGAGAGCTTCTGCCGACTTGCCGGAGTCCATGGCTGGTTTTGGTTCCGGGATCTCGCGACCGGCGAGAAAGCTGGCAACGAACTCTGCTCGCGTTGCAACGTTGTCGATTCGCTCCCGTTCGTCGAACTTGAGCTTGATGCCGCCCCAGTTCACGCCAAGGATCAATTGTGCTTCGACGTCGACCAGCGCTGAGCCAGACGAACCTTGCACCAGATCGCAGCTGTGTCGGAGCGAGTAGGGGACGCTCGGATCGATGGACCACTCGCGCTCGGGAAACGTGCCGAGGAGCTGACAGTCATTCAACGTCAACGATGCAGTTGGCAGCTGAACGGGTTGCCCAGGCAATGTGGCAAGGGTTTCCTTGACTTCCGGGTAATGGACGATCATGGCGCGCCGACCAACGGTGACACGTGACTCGGGAGCAAGTTGCAGCGGTCTGAAGTCAGGCGGCAGGGCGCGCGCAAGCGTATAGATCGCGAGATCAAGCTTTGGATCGCTGCGGAAACTTCCGGGCTGACATCCGACCTTGACCGGACTGATGCCGAGCTTCGGCGCAAAGCCGAAGTAGGTGTCGGTTGCGGCACAGGCCTCCGGAATGACGGTCCCACGGGCGGTCTCGCTGCCCGACGCAGAACGTTCAATGTCAGCAAAGCAATGGTGATTGGTCAGGACCCGCAGGGCACTGGCGCCGGACTCGCCGTCGACGAGACTCCCGGTGCAGTACTTGACACGATCGCCTCCGACGCGCGTGACGATGAGTACCGTCGCGTTGAATACCGCAGCCGGAACGCTCTCGCGGTTTTCTGGCTTGATCTGGAGGATGTCGTTCGTGGGACCGACGATATAGCCGGTCTTGTTCAATTCGAGGGATTTTTTGCAGGAGCCGAGCGCGAGGATAGTCATCGCCAACGGCAATGCGAGTGACCGGGCGGAAACACGTCCGGAAGTTCCATGCGATTCCAGGGATCGCGACCCGCAGGCCGGGTCACGCTGCGTGAAGTTCAAGTCCTGTTACCATCCCTGGTTGATGTTGCGCATCGATCTCTATGATCGATGCGTGTTGGTCTACTCGGCGGAGCCTTCGCCATCCACTTCCGGTGAGCCTGAAGTCAACATCGCTTCAGCGGCTTCGCGGTCTGCTACTTCATCGCCTGACGATGTCGCTTTGGTCGCCACCGGCGCGACGTCCGACTTTTTGCCTTCGCTCTGCGCCAGCATGCGCTCGCTCTCGTCGAGCTCACCGCGCATGCGTCTGAGAACGGCCGACGCCCGCTCCTTCACGTACCGATCACTGTCCTTGTCCAGGTTGGGATCGGCGAGAAGTTTCTGCAGAATGTCTTCAGCACCTTTCTTGTCATTATAGCCATTACGGGTCACGAGTGCGAGGTGGAAGCGGGCTTCCGTATGGCGCGAATTGGCGCGGATAACCGAGCGGAATGAGTCCGATGCCAGCTGATAGTTGCCGGTTCGCCCAGCCGCAATTCCCTGCCCCATGAGTCCAGCGCTGCAGCTGCCGCAGCGTTCAACGACCGTCTGGAAGGCAGCGAGTGCGGCGGCCGCGTTGCCGAGTTCAAGTTGCAGATGGCCAAGGTTGAGTCCTGCCGCAATCTGATTGCCGCCGGCGTCGTGGGCGCGCTGGAAGAAGTCGATCGCGCGCACGAAATCTGCGTGACGATTGTTTGGTGCGAGCATGATTCCGAGTCCGCGGATGTTGAGCGCTTCAGCGCTGCCCGGCTGGATGGCTTCGATTCGGCCTGCGTAGTAGCCAGCGAGTTGGTAGTTGCGGGCAAGCACGAGACCTGCCGCAAGCACGCTCAGGCCATCCACGTTACCCGGGTTCTTCGCGAGAAAGGCCCGTGCCGCTTGCATCGCTGCTTCGCCCTCACCGGTGGCGAGCATGGCATACATGCGGTTCACTTCTGATGAGTTCGAGTTGCGCACCTGCAGCCACTTGTCACGATCGAACGGCGACACGACTGGCTGCTCAAGTCCGGGTTGCGTCACGACGGTTGGGGTTCGGCCGCTTGAGTCGCGCAGTTCACTTCCCGCGGTGTTTTTTCCCCCGCCGAAAGTGACGCAGCCGCCGAGCAGCGCGGTCGTCGTGACAATCAGAATACCTTTGCCGATCTGGCTGTTCATGTGTCGAGTCACGGGAAGCCCCTTGTGCTGGTTCGTCTGCGCTGATGCCACGATGGTCTTTCCTCGGTTGCTCATGATGTCACTCCCCCGTTTGGGTCGATGCTGCCTGAGCACCAACCGTCCACTGCACAAAACCATTGCCCGTCGTGCCGCTGACACGCTCGAAATTCCAATCGCGCGCGTTGTGCCACATGATCGCCAGAGTCCAGTCCGGATTCGTGTAACCCTCGTTGACGATGGCAAGCGAGCGATTGTCGCTGGCCTCAGCAAGTTCCGCCATTTCGTTCATGATGGAGTTCTTGCGCGTGTTGAACGCCGAAACTTCTTCAACACTGAGCGTCGGTGCGATCTCAACTTCTTCGATCGCGCGAATCAGGGTTTCGGAAAGGCGGGCGGTCTTGAACAAGGCAGCGGCACAGAAACTCGAACGACCGCCATCGCAGACGCGGGTGTAGACCCGACGCGCGGAATCAAAGTGAGCGTACTGCTCGTTCACGGTTGCGAGCGGGTTTTTCAGCTCGAGATTGAAGACTTCTTCGGCGATCGCGATGCCGATCGAATCCGCAATGATGAACCGCACGGCGCCCAGAGCCTCCTGAACCTCGGGGTTCGAGTTGTCGAGTGAGGCGAGTCGCTTTTCGATTCGTTCGACCTGTGCACGGTCCTTGCGTGACGCTGCAAACCGTGCTTGCGTGTGGAGAGCTTCGGCCACGGCGCCAGCATCAGTCGACGCGATGCGCAGCACGTCGTTTGCCGCTGCATTGGCGCGACCAAGGTCTCCCTCGCGTTCTTCGAGACGCATCAGGCTGCGTACTGCGAGCGTCTTCGCTTCGGGTGAGCTCTGACGGACGCGCATCTGCCAGCGCAGGTTCGCCGCTGCTTCGGCGAAGAGACCGCGACCCAGATGGAGCTCATAGAGAGCCGTGTTCACCCGGATTGCTTCGCCATCCGAACCAAAGTTGTCCATGAACCGGCTGTAGAACCAGATCACGTTCTCTTCGAAGGCCATGAGCATGGCGTTGTCTCCGCCATCGAGCAGCGCCTGGCGGGCGAACTTCGATTTCGGGTATTGCTGAACGAATTCCTGGAGGGTGCGAATCGAGTCTTCATGAGCACCGGCACCTCTTTGCGCCGTGGCGAGGAGGTAGAAGCCTTCATCGTGCCGTGCGCTGCCAGCAAAGTCCGTGCGGAATTCCGTCAGCTTGGTCACTGCAGTCGGGAAATCATTTGCCGCAATGGCGGCCTTGCCGCCTTCAAGAAGAGCAAGCGCGAGGTTCGCGCGGACGTCGATGCTTGATTTGCCGTTTATGGCTGCAATGTTCTTCTCACGCGCGAAACGGGCAATCTTCTCGAGTCCAGCCCAGTTTCCTGAATCACGCCAGGTTTTCATCATTCGACCCGTGGCCTGCGCAGCATGCGGACCCGAGTGGGAGGCGGCGAGATTCGTTTCCCAGAGTTGGAACGCAGTCGCCTCATTGCCAAGTGCAATCTGCAGAAGGCCGAGATGAGCGGCGAGCGTCCAGTCAACACTGCCTGCTCCGTTCGCGCCTGATTTGGCAGAGACATCGATTTGACGCTGGATGATGACCGCAAGTTGTTCACGCTCGGCGGTGTGCGCGCGTTGCGTGCCGTTCACCGTCAGCCACGGTGGCGATGCTGGCCAGCCGGCGAGTTGTCGTTGTGAGTTCTGTGCAAGGCTGAGGTATTGTGCCGTCTTCCCGGACTTGTTCTGTTCCGCGAGACCAAGGAAAACCGTGACCGCGCTGCGGTGGTCGCCGCTGGCTGCGTACAGTTGACCGATGCGCGCACGGACGCGCTCGTTTTCCTCTGCACTCACGCCGGATTCGATCCAGTTGGTGGCGACCTGGATGGCAGCGGCGCGGTCTTTCGCGCCTGCGCCCTTCGCGGACGCTGCACCGAGTTCCTGATTCACGAGTGCCTGATGACGCGCTGCGAGCGGCGCTGCGAGAGAGCTTGAACCGTTGGACGTCGTGCCTTCGGCATTTTCGCTGGTCGATGCGCCGTGTTTGCGGCGTGCGTTCAGGAGTGCCTGCTCGTAGGCGGCATGGCTGCCCGAGGCGCGGTAGGCGATGGCATGGAGATCGAGTGTGCGCAGTTCAAGTGCCGCGGCCGTGGCGGTGCCTTCATAGTGGTTGGCGAGTGCCTGGTATTTGCGCGTCGCATTCGCGAGGCGCTTTTCCCTTGCGTCCTCGATGGCGGAACGTTCGACGATGGCCTTCGCGAGATCGAGGTGTGCGAAATGCTTCAGATTGGCTGGAAGTTTCGTCCACGTCGCGCCTTTGCCTTCGCTGATGCGCCAGACACTGACGATGAAGGAAAGGACTTCAGATTTGCGTGCGTCAGGGAGTGTGGCGGCACGGTTCGAGGCATTGACGAGCGCACCACGATAGCCGGTCTCCGGTTTGCGGATTTTACCGCCGCGGCTGTTGAGACCCGCGAGCGAGCGACCGACCACAAGACTCGCCGCAATGGCGTTCGCGTTTGAGTTTCCATCGCGGCTTCCGATTCTCTTCAGTACGGCAATGGCCTGATCGCGCTTTCTTCCAGAACCATCGACTTGGCTGATGGCAATGAGCAGGGTGGCGCGGTTGCTGAGTGCGCCGGAGAGTTTTGCTTTGCCGGTGCGCGCCTTGAGCTTCTCCAGCGCAGAGATTTGTCCGGAACGATTCTCGCCCATGATCCAGCGCGTCGTGTGCACGTGCCAGAGGGCGCGCGACGCGAGTTTTTCTGACTTCGTGGCAGCGGCAAAGAGACCCGCATAACGAACGAGTTCGCGACGGGTCCCATTCAGGTTCGCCTGGGCGCGGGCGCGGGTTTCGGCGGTCGTGCGTCCGGCTTCGATGTTTCCAGAGGAAACGTCAGCAAGGTAGAGCGAGAGTACGGCGTAGCCTTCGAAGATTCTCTCGAGGGTTCCCGTGAGTTCGGACTTTGACCGCGAAGCAAGTTCGCTCTTCAGTTGGCCGAGTTCGGAGACGAGTCGCTCCACATCGCTTTCGTCGTGAATCCGGGCTTTTTGCACGATTGGATCGCGCAGCGCTTCTTCGAGCATCGGAATCTGTGCGGGTGCTGAGGTCCCGAGCGGCAACACCGGTGACAGATTCACCGCGGGGCCAGCGTTTCGTGCAAGGCCAGTCGCGCTGCCGAGACAGGCGACGATGGTCAGTCCACGGAGGACAAGAACTCGGAAGAGCCCAGTGCTTTTCGATTCAGTCACGACATCCACCTCTGATCCGGAGCAGCGTTCAACATCAGGCAACAGCAACAATTCGACTTCATCCAGGGACTCGAAAACCAAAACGGACGGCAGGACTGACCTGGGCCCGCACCCGGAGAAATGCAAAAGCCGTACTCCGCAGCGACCCGAATGCCGCGCCCGGAGACGGGCTAACCCGTGGCAGGCAAGGCTCCGTCTTCTATGGTGAATTTGGCCTGATCGTGGGATGCTGACGCGGTGGGAAGTGGGGTTGATCCCCGTTGCGCCCAGGTAGTGCCTCCACTTGGCCGGCCAGCTGTCAAATTTTTTGACAGTTCTGCCGGGGCAACGAGATCGGTTGGCGAGAGCCGAATTTGGGCACTGGAGATTGTGTGCGGGATCAGGACGCCAATTCATTGGTGAACGTGAAGTCTGTCGCTGCGACCGTGCGCGATGGTGTCGGACGGCCCTCGTCAGGGGCATGGGGATCGGACGTGGACCACCTCCGGTGGCTCCGCGCGGCTGGCGTCACAAGCCTTTCGGGACGAAGACTTCTGGATCTCGGGTGTGGCTCGGGGATTTTGTGCGCAACGGCTCTCCGTGATGGTGCGTCTACTGTCCTTGGGATCGACCTGCATCCGCCCGCTGTCGAGGCTGCCGACGCAGCGCAGGCGTCGCAGGGACGTTTGCGATTCCTCGCGGCCGATCTCAACGCGGCAACGTGGGCGCGAGACCTGACGCAGGCTCTGGGCTGGGTCCCGATGGATTTGATCTTTCTGTTTGATCTTCTCGAGCACGTGGACGCACCGGCTCTGCTGCTGCGCAATTGTGCGGAGCTGCTCGCGCCTCAAGGTCAGCTCGTCGTCACGACGCCAAACTGCAACTCATGGGAGCGTCTGCTGCGACCGCAAACCTGGTCCGGAGCGATGGACCCGCAGCACAAAGTTATCTTTACGCCGTGGTCGCTCGAGTTTCTTGCGGTCCGCAGCGGTTTCTCAACAGACGTGCTGCGAGCACCGATTCGCAAGCTGGAATTTCTGCCGTCGGCGCTGCAGCCGAACATTGGTGCACAAATCTTTGCGGTCTTCAAAAAGTTGCATGGCGCATGAACTGGTTCGTATAATTCGAACGATATCCACACATGTTTCTACCGTGCAGGTGTGCCATAAACAGCTTTGGTTTTCGTATCGCGGCGGCAGCACTCTGTCGCGGGGCCGAGGCTCGAACGTTTCTTGCCGCTGCTGTGGCGGAGATCGACGAACTGGAAAGTACTGGCGCGCTTCCCGTTGGATTTGAACCCGAGACCAGGGGTGAGCGCACGAAAATGCGGAGCATGATGAGTCAAGCGATCCCGGCGGACGTCCGTCTTGAAGGACCAGAATGGGCCCCCTGATCCTGATGATCGTTTTCGGTCTGGCGGCGGTGCTGATCGGCATCGGCGTGCTGGTGTGGATTCGCAGCGTCACTTCGGACCCGGCGCGCCTCGCCGCCAGCGATCCGGAGAAATTCATCCGGTCCGTGTCACTGTTTGGTGCTCTCGGCGATGCCGAGGTCAACGAGATTCGCGGAAGCCTTGATCGCCTCGAGTTTGCACATGGCGCGACGATTTTTCGCGAGGGTGACAAGGGCTCGGTGATGTTCATCGTTGCCGGTGGTGCGGTGCGCATCATCAAGTTCGAGAACGGACAGGCGCATCTTCTGAAGATCGCACGCCCAGGAGATCTGATCGGAGAGATGGCGCTCCTGAGTGGACTCCCGCGAACTGCAACTGCGGTTTGCGAAGGTCCAACGGTGGTCTACGCACTCGATCGCGCGAAGATTGACGCCATCAAGGGCAAGAGTCAGCAGATTGTCGACACCATGTGGGGTTCATACTCGTGGAATGTTCTGGACAATTATCTGCGCTCCGGCGCGCACTGGCGCGTAAAGCTCTCGCGTCCCGAGTTGCAGCAATGGTTTGCCCGCCAGATGTCGTTTTCAGCGGGCATGGACGAAAGGCTGCCGGTCCCCAATGGTGCGGGCATGGTGTTTGTGGTGACTGGACGTATCAGCATCTCAGGCAACGACGTTTCTGCGCCCGGCCTCGCAGGGGTACTGCCCGACGCACAAGTGACGGCTTTGCGTTCCTCGCGCGTCATCTGGCTGATGAGTCATCCAAAGCTCATTCCGCGGTAGTCGAACGTTTGTCACCATCCTCGGCCACATCGCAAGATATCTTTCGCTGCGCATTCTCGTAAAATCAGCTTGTTATCCACTACATTCAAGAATTTTCCTGACCTGTCCGTTAAGGTAGGTGACGCCCCAGTCACGTAGTCGAGGTTCTTCCATGCAAGCCCAGCTTCTGGCTCTGGTGGCGTGCGTCATTTTTTCCCTCGTTTCATCATGTGGAGCTCCGCAGACTCCTGCGCAACCGGCGCGACGCGACTTGAGTGCGGTCAAGAACTCAGGCGAGTCTGATCGGAAGTCTGCGCAAAAGAAGCGCGACGACGCGGACGACAAACTCTCGACTGATTCCGGTGCTGGTTCGTCTGCTGGCAACGGTCAGGGCAGCACGACTACGTCCAACGGTGGCGCCGACGCCGTCGCCACGCCAACTCCTACTCCACAGGTGAATGCGCCAGACGCCGCGGCACCGCCGAGCGCACTGCGGCTCGTCGCCCTCTCGATGCGTGTTCTCGAACGCGACTTCGGCAACGCGTCATTCTTCGTTCGCCGTTCCGGTTCGACGGAGTGGTATCTGGCGCAGATGCCAGCGCCGCCCGCACTTTGCTCGGACGGTCAGGCGACCTCGCTTGAGCTTAAGGCAACCTCCGATGATCTCGCCGAAGTGCGCAACGGCTCTCTCCTGGAGATCACCAGTCTCGATCCGAATACGGTACGGGTGGCTTTGGAAAGCAGTGGTTCGCTTCCGGATGGCGAGCGTCCCGATGACGACGTCATAACCTTGTCGTGCCCCGCAGGACTCAAGATCGTGAACCAGTAAGTGACGTCAGGACGACTGCCTGGATCTCGTGTACGCGATGAGCCGCTCACGATCAGTGGTGCCCGGTTGGGCAGCGATGGACGCCTGTGCAGAGGCAACCGCAGACTGCACGGCGGCTCCCTGCTCACCCTGTTGCACGCTGGCGGCGGCGGCAAGATTGGCGAGGATCGCCGCTGCATCGGCGTCAGACATCGTCTCCAGTCGCGCGACATCGATCTCCCCGGGATTTGTCGTCGAGAAGGTGAACTGGTTCAGATACATCACCGAGTATCCGGACTGGTAAAGGGTGAGTTGAAATGAGGTGGACTTCGCCCAGGATTCGCCGGCATCCGCAGCAGCTACGCGTTGACTCTCCGGTACCGAACGCAGCGTGGTCACCGCGGCGGCCATGCTGACGAGCGCTGCCTGATATGCCTCAGTCGTCATTGTGGCTGGATCCGGAAGGAAGTTCTTCATCAGGTCGAACACGGAACCACCGCCAGAGAATTGTGCCCGCACAACGTTCAAAATATCGAAGCCAGCCACCGCCGCCTGTGCGGACGCGAGGAGTGGATAGCGCGCATACACTTCTGGCTCGGCAGTGATGAGATCACTGAGAATCTGGACCGCTGTCGCCGGGTCACCGGCATCAAGCGCTTTGCGAGCGCGATCTTCGGCGCTGCCTTCTTCGCATGGGACGCTGGCGCTGCCCTTCTCGCAGTCTGCGAGGTTGTTTTCGCCGGAGCCACAAGCGGTGCTCAGCAGAAGAACGGCTGTGCATATAGACAAAATTTTCATGCCTAAATCCCCGCACTCAGTGAAACGAGCCAGATGCGTCGGGTGTCTAATCCCGGAGTGTTGCTCATCTCGCGTGTCCATGAAGTTGCGGACAGGCGGAGGAGGATCAGATCGACCTCCGCACCGAAGCTCGGATAGCCGTGATGAATCCCCGCCGAGAGTCCAACCCAGGTACGCAGGGTGAGCTTCGCGCCGGCGTGAACTCGCTTGTACAGCGGCTCGCCGTAAACCTCTCCGATGTCGCGCATGTCGAGTGCGAGATGCAGAGCGTCGGCACCCGTATGAAAAGTTATGGCCGCACCGGCGCTCATGACTTGTCGAAAACTTTCGGGGTTTTGTTCCCCGGAAAGTTTCGTGTCACCGATGTCGTCAATTTTTCCGGCGAATGAGTAATCGACACGGCGCCCCTGGAAGAATGCAAGGACCGATCCGTCAAGACCAACGCCCGTGTTGTGTGACGCGAGGTTCTGCACGAAGTCGGGGCTGCTCAGCTCTGCAATCTTCGCTTCATCGGTGATCTCGACGGCGATGTCGGGTTCGGAAACGTAGAGGTATTTTGCGGCTGCGCCGAAGGCAAGCCATCGCCACGGCGTGCGCAGTGAGGTGCCGGCGATGGCCCCGTGGTAGCTCTCGGCACGAAAGCGAACCTCAGGCAGCCCAGTCGCGCCAAACTGCCTCGCCCGCAGGTCCGGTTCGAACCTGGAGAAGACGGAAAATCCCCCGAGCGAGGTAATCCACGCGAGCGTCGATCCCCAGCCGATGTGCACCGGATCATCGAAAATCTTTTCGACGAAGTCTGCCGTCTCGGAACCCTCCTCGGTCCCCTCCGTCGACTCAGCACTGGCGTCGTCTTCTCCACCTGATCCGGTGATGACGCCCCGCACGGTCTCGATCGACTCGCGATTCGAGAGCACCGAGAACTCTGTCCCAAGCCAGCGATGAAAACCCCCGCCATAGGCAAGAAGTGCCGGGTTCGAGAAGAGAACGCCAACCTGACTGGCGCGTGTCAGCGAGGCGCCACCGGCGCCCAGATCGAACGGGTCCTGATAAATCGGCGCGCTGTTTTTCTGGGCGAAAGCGGGCAGCCCATGTGAACCCGCGAGGATTGCACAGCAAAGCCCGAGATTTTTCGAAAGCGCCGACATCTGCTTCCGACTCCGATTGCACGTAGCGGCTACCGCGATTGGTATCGGCAACAGTCGGCCCCGTCTTTACGCGGGCGAGCCCCAGGTGGGATAATGAAGCAAAGTAAAATCAATCGACTACCGAGTCTGGCGGGACACTCAAGTATGTTTCGACTCTTTCTCCGGAACAAACTTCTGTCCGGTTCACAGGCGAGTGCGGCGACAGGTTCAGAAGCTGTCGCGCCGATCGCAGCAAAAGCCGTCGAGCGCATGCGCAACCGCCGCGTGTTCGAACGCTATGCTGCCGATCACAAGCACCTGACGCTCATGAATGAGCAGGACATCCTCCTCATTCGTGAGATTTCTGCCAAAGGTTTCTCGACCGAGGTCGCACCGCGCACGAGCGAGCGTCTCGTGATCGGTGATGTCTACGAGGCGCGGATTCGCTACCTGGGCGAGATTTACGACCTCGAATCACGGGTCGCATGGAAAGCTGAGAACTTTGTCGGATTCGAGATTGTGAACGCGACCCGCGAGACCCTGCTCTTCATCAAGCGCATTCTGCAGCCGATGGAAATCGCCGGCAGCCTGCGCGAAGTTGAAGCGAGTTTTGTCGCCGATTCAGAGTCGGGAAAAACCTGGCTGCACGGTGACAACAACAGCGATCTCTACATCTGGCGCAGTCCGGACTCGGGCTCGGTGACGGCCTGGCAACTGGCCGTGGAAAAAACCTGGATTGAGTGGCGGGACGGCGAGGGGTTGGCGACCGGTTCGCTGCGCCCACCCGGTGCCAACGAGATCGTCCGTGGCGGTGCTCTGCAAAGCAGTGTCCAGGAGCGCGACGCCAACGTGGACACGCAGCGACGCCAGCTTGCCTTGGATGTGTTCATGGCGATGGCTGCACCGTTGCGTGAGGAGCTTCTCGCAACCCTGTCGGCGCGGTAGCGACGGCGCTCTGATCGATTGAACGATGAGGTGTCTCATGGGATTTCGTATCGTGCGGCGCGCCGCAGCCGCAGCGCCAAGATCCGAAGAAGATCATCAAGCAATGATCGAAGCCGAAACTCGGCGCTGGTCGGCGGCAACGGGACGCGATCCAGACGAACGACTTCGCGAGCTCAAACGCAAAATTGAATCGATGCGCACCTACCTCGATACTCCGGCTCGCGTGGAGTCCGTGACGGCCGCCATTTCCCACGGGATTCGCGAGGAAAATCTGAACGCAAATCCCGCTGCTGCGCACACTGGTGGCAAGGTCGATATCGCAACTTTGCTTGAACTCCTGTAATCCTGTCCTCGACGAATCCCCCTCATGCGAAAGACTTCTCCGTGGTTGATGACCTGAAATCGCTCAAGGATTCACTGCTTAAGACCCTGGTGCAGGGAATCGGCACGGTCGCAGGAGCCGGCTCTGCGGCTGGCGATCGGGACACGGTGGCAGATCCGGATGCCGCAACCGATGCTGATGACGAGTTCGGCGCGCGGTCCGGTCGTGACTCAAACCTCGCCAAGGACCTGATTGTGACGCTGCTGACGCGTGCGGGTAAGGGCAAGGATGAAGTCGTGCAGATCCTCGGCCGGGAGATTGGCTCTGCGATAGCGGCCATGTTGCGCAAACCCCTCTCGGAATTGGCCCGCAACCAACGCCTTCAGGTGACCTTTGAGTTTGTCCCGAAGTCGTCTTCTGCACCGAAACAGACGCGGGAACCAGGCGACGACGCAGACCTTTCCAGGGACCCGCAGGCGAAGGCCAACAAGCGCTCGCCGCGCGCCGCCAAATCTGGCAAAGTCCGCCCCCACCGGTGATGGCCCTGATTTGCGGCTAATCATTGATTGTTGATCCTTGGCTGTAGATCGTTTCACCCTGATCCCAGACGTCGTTGCTTTCGTGTCATCCGATCCCGAACAATCTGACCAGCTGAACACTGGTCGTCCTGGGCCGCTTCTCGACCTTACGGTTGAATCCGTCGCGTTTGGTGGCAAGGGCGTCGCACGGCATGAAGGCAAGGTGTGGTTTGTGGCCGACGCCGTCACCGGCGATCGCGTTTCCGCCCGCGTCGTCAAGGATGGGAAGCGTTACGGGGATGCGGGGATCGAAGAGTTTGTGGCGCGCTCGACCCTGCGTGGACCATCACCCTGTGCGTGGAGTGAAACCTGCGGCGGATGCCAGTGGCAGGGCATTGATTATGCGCAGCAGCTCGAGTGGAAGCGCAGCTTCGTCGTCACGGCGCTGCAGCGTATCGGGCGGGTCGAAGAGACCGACCTGAGCTTTCCGATTCACGGTTCACCAAACGTTCTCGGCTTTCGCAATCGGATTCTGGTCCGGGCTCGTGCTTATGCCGATGGACGCGTAGAGGCTGGATACTTTCGCCGCGGCTCGCGTGAGCTCGTTCCGATCGGCCGCTGTGCCATAGCTGGCGCTGAGATCAATCGCTTCCTCGAATGGTTTCTCGAGCAGCGCTTCCCCGGTGAGGTCGAACGGCGCTGGCGCATGGAGATACAGGAAGTTCACGAAGCGCAGGCCTTTGGGTCTCACCAAAGCTCGAAAGTCATCGTCACGATTCATCCGGCGGAAATGCCGTGCGCCGATCTCGAGCCGGTGCGTGCGGCACTTCAGGCCAGTCCGATGGTGGCGTGGACAGGTTTCAACTTTGAGATTCGCGAGGCTCCCGATTTCGTTTTTGACGTTGATGCAGATGCCGGCAGGAATGCCGAGTATGTGACCAGGCCAGGGATGTTTCAGCAGGTCAACGTTGCGCACAATCATCTGCTGCGTCGGCTGGTTCGTCAGGCGGTTGATGCGACGCGGCCCGCGCGCATTCTCGACGTCTTCTGCGGCAGTGGAAATCTCTCCCTTCAGCTCGCCGACGGTGTGCGCTGGATTGAAGGCGTCGAGTTCGACAGCCGTGCAATCGATGTTGCAAGAAAGAGTGCCGAGCGCGGCGGACTCGCACGAACAACGTGGATCGCGACGGATGCGACGAAGCATCTCTGGAAGTATGCCCGTTCCGGTGTGAAGTTTGATCTCGTGATCGCAGATCCACCGCGGGAGGGTATGTTTGAAGCCATCATCCCACTGGCGAAGATAGCGCCGCAGCGAATCGTCTACGTGAGTTGTGATCCGGGCACGATGGCGCGCGACGTGGGTTCTCTGATCCGGCAGGGTTACCGGATAGCAAAGATCGACTGTCTCGACTTCTTCCCGAACACGTGGCACGTCGAAACCATTCTCGTGCTCGACCGCGTTGTCGAGGGCGCGTCGTGACGGCGCTGTATATCCACATCCCGTTCTGCTCAGCGCTTTGCCACTACTGCGACTTTGCGAAGACGGCCAACCGCGGCGGTGACGTTGAGTCGCGTTACTTTACCTGGCTCAACGAAGAGCTGGAACGCTGGCTTGAGCTCTGGTGTGTGCCTCGCGGTGTGTCCTTCTCGTCGGTATTTTTCGGAGGTGGTACTCCCGGACTGTACGCAGCCGCTGAGTATGCACAGGTCTTTGCGAAGATTCGCGCCTTCCTCGAACCAGGTGCTGAGATAAGTCTTGAGGCGAATCCGGGGAACATTTCGGCAGAACGGCTGCAGGGTTGGCGTGAGCTCGGATTCAATCGCCTCTCGCTTGGTGTGCAGACGTTCTCACCCGCCGGACTTCGCGAGCTGACGCGCGATCACGACGCTGAGACGGCACGTGCAGCGCTGCGCCGTGCGCTGAGCGTGTTTCCCAACACAAATATCGATCTGATCTACGGTTGGCGTGGCCAGACGCTTGAATTGTTCGAAGAGGACCTTCG
>Ga0169931_10004655_pt1 | contig 21225 bp, 17 predicted proteins | sample Kivu_15m_20L_FD_129675 | JGI IMG/M metagenome (GOLD analysis project Ga0169931, IMG submission 129675) | Freshwater microbial communities from Lake Kivu, Western Province, Rwanda to study Microbial Dark Matter (Phase II) - Kivu_15m_20L... | ecosystem: Environmental > Aquatic > Freshwater > Lake... | reverse complement strand
TCAACAACGTCAACCCCGAAAAATGGCTCAACAAAGTCCTCGATGTTATCGCCGATTATCCCTGCAACAAATTACACGACTTGTTTCCTGGGGTTTTGGAGGTGTAGTTGGTCGGGGGGATACGAAGCATGAATATTTCGAATAAAAAGTCATTAAGGCATTCAAGACCATTGAGGAGTCCTATCTTCATTAATAATCGCATCAATCTTGCTGAAGCTTGATAATTTTATTGCTTTTATCGTAAATACAATTAATTTTGACACTATTTGATATTGTTCTTTTTCGTTGAAACAAAATAGCCGCACTTAAAATCAATTTAAATTATAAACCATGATTCCATTTAAAAGTTTTGAAAGAATTTCAATTTTGGTTTTATTTTTAGGAATGACCAGTTTATCATGCGATAATACGAAAAATATCGAGAAAGATGCCAATTCTAAAGATGTTGTAGTTGAAGAAAATCCCAACACAAAGGTCTTAATCAGTGCTCAGGAATATCAAAATTGGTTCGGAACATTTTCTTACACGATTAAAGGTAAATACAATAAAAACTATGATGATTATGAGGGTATGTCTGGAACCTTAATTATTGAGCAAGGTTCGTCACATGGAGAAATCAAATTTCAATTATCTATAGCGGGCACTCCAGAATGCATGGGTGATATAGAGGGAGTAGTAATTCTTGATAATCCCAATTCATTTGTTTTTAAGGGAAATGGTGAGATTTCTGAATGTGTTTTAAAATTCACAAATGAAAATGAATCAATAAGAATTGAAGAAATTGCCTGTGATGAATGGCATGGTGCAAAGTGTTCTTTTAGCGGGACCTATTTTAAAGAGTAAGGCTCTAGAGGATGGTAATTTTTAAAGAAATTATTCTTTTATCCCTGAATCACAGTAGTTATTCGCTGCGCACCCTGATTCGCAGTACTTATTCGCTGCGCCACTAACATCTAATCTGTTCCATCTATCTATTCTTTCTTAAACTTCTTTCCATATTTGAAAACAAATTAATCAAATTTTAGCTTAATTTATTGTCGTTTTGTGTGATTGGTTTATATTTGTGGTTTGAAACCTAAACTACTAAATCTGAAAAAATGGCAAAAATTAAGGTAAAAGACAAAGAAATTTCAATTGTATAAATATCGGACAATGACTATGTGTGCATTACGGATATTGCCAAGTATAAAAACGCGTCAAACTCTGATGATGTCATCAAAAATTGGATGCGAAATCGGAACACGATCGAGTTGTTGGGACTATGGGAGACTATACATAATCCTGATTTTAAACCCGTCGAATTCGACGGGTTTAGAAAAGAGGCGGGGCTGAATAGCTTTGTGCTAACACCTAAGCGATGGATTGAGAACACAAATGCTATTGGCATCATTTCAAAATCTGGACGTTACGGAGGTACTTTTGCCCACAAGGATATTGCATTCGAATTTGCAACTTGGATTTCTGTAGAGTTTAAGCTCTATTTCATCAAAGAATTCCAACGTCTCAAAGAAGAAGAACAAAGACAGTTGGGCTGGTCGGCCAAGCGCGAACTGACCAAAATCAACTACCGTATTCACACCGATGCCATCAAACAGCATTTGATTTCGAAAGAACTCACGACAGCTGAAACTTCGGTTATTTATGCTAACGAAGCAGATGTTTTGAATGTGGCGCTGTTTGGCATGACGGCAAAACAATGGCGTGAAGCAAACTCAGGTTTAAAAGGAAATATCCGCGATTACGCCAACATCAACGAGCTCATTTGTTTGGCAAACATGGAGAATCTCAATTCGGTTTTCATCAAAGACAATATGTCGCAACAAGAGCGACTCATTCGTCTCAACAAAATCGCCATTCAGCAGATGCAGGTATTGTGCGAAGCAGAAAATCGGAGGTTTTTGAAGTGATTTTAACTTCAGGCAACTCCTCCGATCATGCCCCCTTAGAATCCCGCAGATTCCATTCCCAAATAGACTCCTTACACCTGTAACGGACATTAAAAGTAGTTGGATGCTTTGTGCACAAAAAAAGCCGCTCTTGTCAAACAAGAACGGCTTCCAAATTTTGTGTGTGTTGATTAGTTCACTGAACCTTTCAAACCTGCACCAGCTTTGAAAGTAGGCACTTTCTTAGCAGCAATTTTGATTTCTTTACCCGTTTGTGGGTTACGGCCTGTGCGTGCTGGCTTGCTGTTTACAGAAAATGTTCCGAAACCGATAAGCGCTACGCTATCACCTTTTTTCAAAGATCCTGCAACAGCACCTGTAATGCCATCCAAAGCTCTTTTTGCATCAGCATTTGTTAAACCTGCGCTTGCAGCAATCGCTGAAATTAGTTCTGATTTGTTCATAGTTTGTTGTATTTAAATAGTTAAACTTCTTTGAGGTTGGTTGATGTACTACTAAATGTTGTTCGTCAATTCTGCACCAGCCTTGAAGCGTACTACATTTTTAGCTGCAATTTTGATTTCAGCACCTGTTTTTGGGTTGCGTCCTGTTCTGGCTGCACGCTTAGATACTGACCAAGAACCAAATCCAATAAGAGAAACACGGTCGCCACCTTTCAAAGCGCCTTCCACTGCAGATTGAAATCCGTCAACTGCTTTTTTTGCATCTGCCTTAGACAAACCTGAGCTGGCCGCTACTGCATCAATCAATTCTGTTTTGTTCATAACATTATAATTTTTAAAGTTTATAAATAAAATTCGTGAGCAAATATAGTCCTTAGACCTTATCAAACAAACACTTCCCAATAAAATCAAGGGTTTTGTTGAAAACTAGAGCCAAATGTTGATAAACACGGGCTAAAACGGACGAATCCTATTGTTTACGAGCCAAACGATGGGACAAATAAAAGATTACAAAGAATTGAACAAGCAGCAAAACAAGCAGCGAAATAATAAGGGTGCTGCGAAATTGCGCCTTGTCTGATTCAGTTTGCGCTTGAACTTCGAGAAACGGTCTGTTTTGTGCAAATGCGTTTTCCAATAAATCGTAGTCCGATTCCATATTCAACAATTCGGAATATTGTTGTGTTTTTACTTCTCGCAGTATTCCGTTAATTGAATCCACGCTAATCCATTTATTCATTTCACGATAAAGACCTGACATTTCATCAAGTGCATCAACCATATTCTCATAGTTGTTTATTTCGCTGGCATAAGAAAAGGATTGAGAAAAACAATAAATAGATGAATCAATGTTTTGGGTTTCTGCATGCCATGCCCCGAGATTAAAATAGGCGATGGATATTTTCTCATTCAAACCCGATTGTTTTGCGTAATACACGCTTGAGTCGAAATAAGTCTTAGCCAATTCTATATCGTTCGAAAACTCGACCACTGCCAAATTCATGTATGCTGTGCTGATGTGTCGTCCTTTGTTTTGTAATAAAGAGGCTTCTTTCGATTTTTTGTAAAACGTTTTGGCCCGTTCAATGTTGTCGAGTGCTAACCAATAATTGCCCTTAAGGTTTAGCATTATTATTTCAATTTCTGGAGATATAATTAATGAGTCTTTCTCATTAGCTTTTAAATAATATAAGGCTTGTTTATTATCAGGGATTTTCATGTAAGCCAAGGCTAGATTATTCTGAACAGTATGCAAATACATTTTGTCTGGATTTTTTTTGGCAATTTCTCTGCATTTTTCAAACCAATAGATAGATTCATCAACATTCCCCCAACTCAAAAACAATGTTCCCAAATAATGATAAGCCTTCATCAAATAGGCCTGGTTATCGGTGCGCTCATAATAACGCATGGAGCGGTAGAGGATTTTGAAAGCTTGGTTGAAGTAACCTTTTTGAATAAAATAAACGCCAAAGGCATCGGCGGCGCGGTGCATACCGTTCATGTTTTGTGTTTGAACCGATTGGGTGAGTAAATCTTCGGCCACCAAAACCAGTTCTTCCATATATTCTGGGTAGAGCGCGATAAACAATTGGTCGTAGGTGCGCAAATCAACGCCTTCGCTGTATTTGAATTCTTGGAGCAAACTGTCGAAGTTGTATTGTTGGGCATGGTTGCTCCCCATAAAAAAGAACGCACACAGCAGCAAAACCGGGCGGCAAAGAAACTTATAAATAGTGTAAGGCGATTGGTGCATCGTTATTGTAAGAATCGAACAAAACTAAAAATATTTTTGATTGCACCCATTTTCAAACTTGTCTAAGGTGATTTGATATGCAGGCCGTTAATCCTGATCAAATTCTAGGCTCAGAAATTGAGGTTATCGTAACTTTAGCGCCTTAAAATATTTATATAAACATGATGAATCGAAAAACTGTCCTATTCGCTCTAACATTTTTCTTGAGCACGTACACCTTGTGGTCGGCACCCAAATATCCCAGTTTGTTGTGGGAAATCAGTGGAAATGGTTTACAGAAAAAATCCTACATTTATGGCACCATGCACGTCAGCGGGCGCATTGCCTATCATTTGGGAGAAGAATTTTATGCCGCATTGAATGGGGTAGATGCCATGGCTTTGGAATCGAATCCGATTATTTGGCTCAGTGAAATCAACAATTCGCGCTATGCCGACCAATTTCTGGGCGATTATTACATCTCAGGACGCATTTCTGGGGATTTTTATAAAAGTGCTTTTCAAATTTTGCTGCCCAAAAACACAGATTTAGGCGCTGCCATTTCGAGCGATAATTTCCTCATGAACTGGTTGCTCTACCGCGAAAACAAACGCATGGCCGATTTTGAAGAAGACACCTTTTTGGATATGTTCATCTACCAAGCCGGCAGAAAAAACAACAAACCCGTGTATAGTTTGGAAGATTTCAATGAAACCAATATCCTTTCCGTGTTTTCAAATTTGCCCGATCCAGAGGAAAAATCGCCTTCCGATTGGTTTGTGAAATTAACCAAAGACAAATCGTATTGGGAATTGATCCAAGATGCCTACCGCAGTCAAGATTTGGATTTACTCGATTCACTGCAAGCCGAAGTTTCGGGCGATAACTACTTGAAATACATGTTGTATGAGCGCAACGCCATCATGGTGCGCAACATCGATTCTTTGATGAAAACAGGACAAAGTTTATTTTGTGGAGTAGGTGCGGCGCATTTACCCGGTGATTTAGGTATGATTGAAGGTTTGCGCAAAATGGGATATACCTTAACGCCGATAAAACCAAGCATTACCGACAAAGCCAAAGCAGAAAAAGAACGCTTATCCAAATTGAAAAGACCACTTCCTTTGTCCGAAAGTTTTGCCACCGAATTGTTTTCGCTCAAACTTCCAGCACCCATGTATGAAACCTATGCGGCGGAATACCTGCGCGATTTTTTTGCCCCCGAACTCACCAATGGTTCTTTTTATTCCGTGTCAATCGTGAGCACTTATGCCTTCTTGAGCGGCAATTCCCAAGTAGATTATCAAACCAAGGTGGATAGCTTGTTGTTTGAATACATTCCTGGCAAAATCATGTCCAAAAAATTCATCGAACGCAACGGATTCAAAGGAATAGACGTGGTCAATCAAACAAAAGCAGGCGATTTTCAGCGTTTTAACATCTATTTTTCACCCATGCACATGCTCATTTTCAAAATGGGGGGCAAACACGAATGGGTGCAAACAGAGGGCGACGCATTTTTCAAAAGTATTGCGCTTACCTCATTGAAACAAAATTGGAAAACCGTTGCTCCTTTGAAAGGCGATTTTTCGGTGGATGTGCCGGGCTATTTTTCAATCAAGAGCAACACCAAAATTACTGCACTTTATGGGCATCCTGAACTAGAAGCTTTTGATTTGAATGATTCCTCGTTTTATTTGGTGAAACGCGGTGTGTATCAAGATTTGGAATACATCGAAGAAGATGAATTTGAATTGAATCGCATCATCGACAAATTCCTCGAAACCTTGAAAATAGATTCAGCGGAAGTAAAAACCATCGGCACAAAACACGGCAACCCAAGCATCAATGCAACAGCCATCAGTTCCGACGGACGATACATCCACATGCAAAGCATCATCCGAGGTGCGTATTACTATTTGTTGGTTTCTTCCGAAACAAGTGAAGTGCCCAACCCCAAATTCTTTGAATCCTATCAATTCACTGACCATGTGTATCTCTTTGAAAAAGAGCCTTTTTATGATTCTTTGATGCGTTTTTCTGTCAACTCCAATTTTCTCACACCCGACCCCCTGATTCAGCAAATCATAATGGCCGATAACCGTTTGAGAGACGCCAAAGTGCAAGATGAACTTGAAAAATCATACAACCGTTCTCAATCTCAGTCTTATTTTTCAGAAAATTATGAAGAAATTGGCGTAGAAATGGTCGTTTTTTCTCCCTATGCCCACATCAAAGACGTCAATGAATATTGGGACAATAAAATCAAAGACTATGTGGAGAGCGAGTATTTTTATGTGAAGGAACAAAATCGCGGGCAACAAGATGGTATGCATTTCTTGGAAGTCTCTTTTGCGGATTCAGCGTCGAGCCGACTCATTCACAAGAAATATGTGTTGAACATGAACCGCTTGTATGTGTTGAGCGCCAATTTAGACACGCTCACCGAAAAGTCAGCCTACTTGTCAGAGTTTTTCAACACGTTCAAACCCGTCAATGAAGACCCAAAGGCCATTTCGGTATTTGATGATAAAGCCAGTCTGTATTTTCAAAACATCAAAAGCAGCGATAGCTTAACCCGAGATGCCGCCTTGAAAGCTGTGGTGAGCTTTGTGAATTTCGACAAAGAACACGTAGAGGAAATGATTCAAGTCATCAAAACGTATCCATTTACTGCAGATTATATCAACGCAAAAATTGCCATGATCAAAGACTTGGGCAAAATAGATCATCCTGCAGTGCTGCCTTTTTTGGAGGATTATTACTTGAAAGTTTCCGACACCTCTTTGTATCAGTTTGCAATTTTAGAGGCATTGGCACGTCAGAAAACCAAGAAAGCCACAATTCTTGTGGTGAAATTGCTCGATAAGGACATCCCGGTGAGCAACGACAATGGGGCTTTGGGAGCTGTGTTCAGACCCTATTACGATTCACTCGAATTAACAGCCTACCTTTTCCCCGAATTGTTGAAATACACTTTTGTAAACAAAGCCTACGAAGATGAGATCAATTATTTGATGTCGGTAGCGGTCTGGCGCGAGAAGATGAACCACCGTGTTTACAAACGCTCTGTGAATGAAATGGTTTTGAAATCGAAAATATTGGTGAAAGGGGAGCGCAGCGCCTTGCAACGCGACAAAAACTACATCGGCACCAACAATACCTTGATGCGCTTTGCCTATTTGTTGTTCCCTTTTCAACGCGATAAACAAGTAAAAGCACTGATAGAAGAGATGATGCGCTTGAATTTGAGATTCCGAACAGAGTTATTGCCCGTGATGTTAAACAACAACATGCGGGTTACGCCTGAGTTTTTGGGCCAACTCACCGCCGATATCAAAAATTATGACCGTGTGGCTGGCATTGTTTATCGCATGGATGACAAACAGAAAGCGCAATTGCCCGCCAATTTTATCGATCAAGAACGTTTGTGTCGCTCGCGTTTGTTCTACAATGGTTACAATGCCTACGATGAAACCAAAGACAGCATTGCGTTCATTGGCAAAGAATGGGTGAAAACTCGTCGCGAAGAAGGTTGGGTGTATTTCTACAAAACCAAAAAAGAAAAAGAAGACAATTGGACCTTTGCATATATCGGTATTCAGCCAGAAAACACCAATGAATTCAACGTTGATTTGCGTCAAACCAAAACGCGCATTACCATTCCAAGAGGTTCAGTGTTAAGCGATTTGATTCAAGACGAAATCAAGGCCATTCAACTCAAAGACCGCCCCAGAGCCACAGAAGATGACTTTGGTGGCTTTGATTTTGAAATGTGGTAGGGGAGAATAACTGTTAACATCTGTCGAAAAGTTTTCATTTTCCCGTGTCGATTTAAGCCGTACTTTTGCAAAAATTCTGATTATGTCTGATTTGCGTCCTGCAGTGTTACTTCTTGAAGACGGCACAGTTTTTCAAGGTTATTCTTGTGGAAGAATTGGTACAACAACCGGTGAAATTGCCTTCAATACGGGCATGACGGGGTACCAAGAAGTGTTTACCGATCCTTCTTATTATGGTCAAATTCTTATTATGAACACCGCCCATATTGGGAATTACGGGGTAAACGACCAAGAAGTGGAATCAGATCGTGTCATGATTTCAGGATTGGTAACCAAAAAGTTTTCAAATGGATTTTCTCGCGCAGATGCCAATGGTTCGCTGCAAGATTTCCTCCTGGAGAATGAAACTGTCGGCATTTCTGATGTGGATACACGTGCTTTGGTACGTCATATCCGCGATGCGGGTGCGATGAATGCCATCATTTCTTCTGAAAACTTGAACATCGACGAATTGAAAACCCAATTGGCCAAAGTACCTTCTATGGCAGGCTTGGAATTGTCGTCTAAAGTGGCTACAAAAGTTATTGAAGACCATGGCAATCCTGATGCACCTTTCAAAGTGGCATTGGTTGATTTTGGGGTTAAAAAGAACATCATCCGTTGTTTGTTGGAACGCAATTGTTTCGTGCGCGTTTTCCCGATGGATGTGACTGTTGACGCAATTAAAGCGATGAATCCTGATGGCATTATGCTTTCAAATGGTCCAGGCGACCCAGAAGTGATGCATGCGCAAATCGAATTGGTGAAACAGTTGGTGAATTTGAACTTGCCGACTTTTGGCATTTGTTTGGGACATCAGATTTTTGCTTTGAGCCAAGGCTTGAAAACAGTGAAAATGCACAACGGTCACCGCGGATTGAACCACCCCATCAAGAACTTGTTGACAGGAAAATGTGAGGTGACATCTCAAAATCATGGATTTGTAGTGAGCCACGACAGTTTGGGCAACAACACCGACATCGAATTGACACATATCCATTTGAACGACAATAGCGTAGCTGGAATTCAATTGAAAAGCAAACCCATTTTTACGGTACAATACCATCCAGAAGCATCAGCAGGTCCGCACGATTCACGCTACTTGTTTGACCAGTTTGTGGAGAATATGAAATCGAGAAAAAATTAAATAATTGTAATTCGAGATTTGAAATTGGGAAATTCGAGATTTGAATTTTGTTGCACAGTCAATCACGAATTTCAAATCTTCGAATTTCAAATTTCGAATTTTCAAATCTCAAATCTTCTAATCCAAAAAATATGACCTTAATCGCAAAAGTAATCGGACGCCAAATCTTAGATTCTCGTGGCAATCCAACAGTTGAAGTAGAAGTATTTACAACAAGCGGCGCATTTGGTAGGGCAGCAGTGCCATCAGGAGCATCTACAGGTATGCACGAAGCTATGGAATTGCGCGACAAAGATCCGAAACGCTATTTAGGAAAGGGTGTTTTGAATGCCGTGAATTTTGTGAATACGGCCATCAATGATGCTTTAAACGGAATGAATGTGTTCGACCAAAAAGCGATTGATATGAATTTAATTGCCTTGGATGGCACAAACAACAAATCCGTTTTGGGAGCAAATGCTATTTTGGGCGCTTCTTTGGCTTGTGCTCGAGCTGCCGCAAATGCGAGTGGTTTACCGCTTTATAGATATGTGGGTGGCGTGAATGCCAATACCATGCCTGTGCCGATGATGAACATCTTGAACGGTGGCTCTCATGCTGATAATTTGATTGATATTCAGGAGTTTATGGTGATGCCCTTTGGTGCTGAAACCTTTGCAGAAGGCTTGAGAATGGGCACGGAAGTTTTCCATCATTTGAAACAAGTCTTAAAAGATATGGGCATGAGTACCAATGTGGGTGATGAAGGTGGATTTGCGCCGAATTTGAAATCGAATCAAGAGGGGATTGAAGTGGTGTTGAAAGCCATTGAAGCCGCTGGATATACGCCTGGAAAAGATATGTTTATCGCCTTGGATGCCGCGGCAACGGAGTTCTACAACGTGGAAACGGGTCAATATGAATTCCACTCAACTGGAGAAAAACGCACGTCGTCTGAAATGGTTGATTTCTGGAAAGATTGGACGGAGAAATATCCGATTGTTTCTATCGAAGATGGTTTATCAGAAGACGATTGGGATGGTTGGGGCTTGCTCACAGAGGCTTTAGACGACCAAGTACAAATCGTTGGCGACGACCTTTTTGTAACCAACACCGACCGTTTGGCACAAGGAATTAATTCTGGAATTGCAAACTCTATTTTGGTCAAAGTGAATCAGATAGGCTCTCTCACTGAAACTATTGATGCCGTTCAAATGGCGGTAAGCAGCAGCTATACGGCGGTGATGAGTCACAGAAGTGGTGAAACCGAAGACACGACCATTGCCGACTTGGCTGTGGCTTTAAACACAGGACAAATCAAAACGGGTTCAGCATCGCGCTCCGACCGGGTAGCAAAATACAACCAACTACTTCGCATCGAAGAAGAATTGGGCAACATGGCTTATTATCCAGGCATGAATTTCAGGTATTTAGATAGGTTTTAAGAGGGAAGGTCACCGAGAAGGCACGGAGAACCGCGGAGGTTTTTTCTTTGTGCACATTGTTTTACTTAGTGCTTTCGCGTCCTCGTGGCTGATTTTTTTTATCCCTAAGACACCAAGCACACGAAGGATTCACGAAGTTGAATTGAATATACTCTTCCTGTTTTACTTTGTGCCTTTATGGCTGTCTGTTAGCACAAGGTAAAAACATATTCAATAATACATGACAAATATTTGATTGAACAAGACATTGCTTGTAGCTAAACTTTATTTGATTGCACTTGTTTTCCTGATTGCTTTATCTTTGCCCTTTAAATTCAAATTATGACCACACATACTTCCGAAAACATCACGCTCGAACAATTCCAACAAGACATTTGTGCTGGAATCCCCAATACTTTGCCTGATTACCAACCGCTTGACTGGAATTTAAATCACGCACCCAAACGCAAAGAAATTCTTTCGAAAGAGGAGAAAAAATTGGCGCTCAAAAATGCTTTGCGCTATTTTCCACAGCATTTGCATCAAGATTTGGCACAAGAATTTTTGGATGAATTGAATACTTTCGGACGCATTTACATGTATCGCTTCCGTCCGAATTACAAATTGTACTCACAAAATATAGCAAATTACCCTGGCAAATCACTTCACGCAAAAGCCATTATGTTGATGATTCACAACAATTTGGATCATGCTGTGGCACAACACCCCGATGAATTGATTACCTACGGTGGCAACGGTGCTGTCTTCCAAAATTGGGCGCAGTATCGTCTCACAATGAAGTACTTAGCTGAAATGACCGATGAACAAACTTTGGTGATGTATTCTGGTCATCCGATGGGACTTTTTCCTTCTCACAAAGATGCTCCGAGAGTTGTGGTAACCAATGGTATGATGATTCCTAATTATTCTAAACCAGATGATTGGGAGAAATTCAACGCGCTCGGTGTAACGCAATACGGACAAATGACTGCGGGCTCGTACATGTACATCGGTCCGCAGGGCATTGTGCATGGAACAACCATCACGGTCTTAAATGCAGGACGAAAAATTGCCAAAAACGGAGAAGGTTTGGAAGGAAAATTGTTCCTCACTGCCGGATTGGGCGGCATGTCTGGTGCGCAACCCAAAGCAGGAAATATTGCAGGATGCGTTTCTGTGACCGCTGAAGTGAATCCAAAAGCGACCCACACGCGCCATTCGCAAGGCTGGGTCGATGAAGTGATAGCCGATTTGGATGAACTTTGTACCCGTGTAAAAACCTCCAAAGCCAACAAAGAAGTAGTTTCTATCGCTTACCAAGGCAATGTGGTGGATGTTTGGGAGAAATTTTTGAAAGAAGACATTTTCGTTGAATTGGGTTCCGACCAAACCTCTTTACACAATCCTTGGGCGGGCGGCTATTATCCTGTGGGCTTGAGCTACGAAGAATCGTTTACGATGATGTCTGAAAATCCAGTTTTGTTCAAAGAAAAAGTACAAGAAACCCTGCGCCGTCATGCTGCTGCGGTAAATGCACACGCGGCAAAAGGCACGTATTTCTTCGATTATGGCAATGCCTTTTTGTTGGAAGCCTCTCGCGCCGGTGCAGATGTGATGGCCGAAAATAACATTGATTTCCGTTATCCATCTTATGTGCAGGACATCCTCGGTCCGATGTGTTTTGATTTTGGTTTTGGTCCATTCCGTTGGGTCTGTGCATCGAATCAGCCCGAAGATTTGGCGCTTACGGACCAAATTGCTTTGCAAGTCATGGAACGCATTATGGCAAATGCACCCGCTGAAATTCAACAACAAATGGCCGATAACATCCAATGGATCAAAGGCGCGCAAGAAAATAAATTGGTTGTAGGCTCACTAGCCCGCATTTTGTATGCCGATTCCCAAGGACGCATGGAAATTGCCAAAGCCTTCAACGATGCCATTGCGGCGGGTCAAATTGGGCCTGTTGTTTTGGGACGCGACCACCACGATGTTTCAGGAACGGATTCGCCTTATCGCGAAACATCCAACATTTACGACGGTTCAAAATTCACAGCAGACATGGCGATCCACAATGTAATTGGAGATTCTTTCCGCGGCGCCACTTGGGTTTCCATACACAACGGCGGTGGAGTAGGCTGGGGCGAAGTAATCAACGGAGGTTTTGGTATGTTGCTCGATGGCAGCTCGGATGCCGAACGTCGCTTGAAAATGATGCTCCATTGGGACGTGAACAACGGAATTGCCAGAAGAAATTGGGCCCGGAATGAAAATGCTATTTTTGCGATTAAACGTGCCATGGAACAAGAACCGCTTTTGAAGGTGACTTTGCCGGAAATTGTTGGTGATGAACTTATTGGGGGACTAGAGTTTTAACTTTCATTCATTCGATTAAGAGATTAATTTTTCCTTCTATTTTCCATCCATCAACAATCCATAAATGCGTATCTTTGCGCCCAAATTTTATATCATGAATAACTTTGATGTTGTAATAATTGGTTCTGGTCCTGGCGGCTATGTTTGTGCTTTGCGTTGTGCGCAATTGGGCATGAAAACGGCCTTGATTGAAAAATACAATACACTTGGTGGCACTTGTTTGAATGTGGGTTGTATCCCTTCCAAAGCGATGCTGGATTCGTCTGAACATTTTTTCAACGCCAAGCACAATTTCGACAAACACGGCATCATCATCAACGACCCCATCGCGGATATCACCAAAATGATTGCTCGAAAGAGAGAAGTGGTGGACCAAACGTGTTCGGGCATCAAGTTTTTGATGGATAAAAATAAAGTGACGGTTTTATACGGCACAGGTTCTTTTGTTGACGCCAATCAAGTGAAAATCACAGACGGTGAAGGCAAAGAATCTATTGTGACGGGGAAAAACATTGTGATTGCCACGGGTTCTAAGCCCAACTTCTTCCCAGGAATGGAGCCAGACAAAAAACGCATCATCACATCCACTGAGGCTTTGGAAATGACTGAAATCCCGAAGAAATTGTTGGTGATTGGCGGCGGTGTAATTGGCTTGGAATTGGGTTCTGTTTACGGCAGAATTGGTTCTGAAGTCGAGGTGATTGAGTTCGCCGATTCTATCATCCCAACCATGGACCGCTCATTGGGTAAGGAATTGATGAAGGTCTTGAAAAAAGAAGGACTGAAATTCAACATGGAACACCGCGTTCAGGAAGTGAAAAACAACGGAAAATCTGTTACTGTTCGTGCCTTAAACAAAAAGGGCGAAGAAGTGACTTTTGAAGGTGATTACTGCTTGGTTTCTGTTGGTCGCAAGCCATATACAGTTGGTTTAGGTCTTGAAAATGCTGGTGTTGCACTGAACGAACGCGGACAAGTGGCGGTAGATGATCATTTGCGTACCAATGTTGCTCATATCTACGCGATTGGCGATGTGGTTCGAGGCGCTATGTTGGCCCACAAAGCTGAAGAAGAAGGAGTTTTGGTAGCTGAGCAATTGGCTGGACAAAAACCGCATATCAATTACAACTTGATTCCAAACGTGGTTTATACTTGGCCAGAAGTGGCTGCTGTGGGTAAAACCGAAGAAGAATTGAAAGCTGCCAATGTGAACTACAAAGTTGGAAATTTCCCGATGAAAGCTTTGGGTAGAGCACGCGCCAGCAACGATATTTATGGCTTTGTGAAAATCTTAGCCGATGCTGAATCAGATGAAGTTTTGGGTATGCACATCATTGGTGCACGCGCTGCCGATTTGATCATGGAAGGCGTTACGGCGATGGAATTCCGCGCAAGTGCAGAAGATATTTCACGCATTTCTCATGGACACCCAACATTCTCAGAAGCCATCAAAGAAGCTGCGCTTGATGCAACCGACAAAAGAGCTTTACATATTTAATTTCAATTTTGTATGACACCAAATTTCGATTTTGTTGTAGTTGGGGGTGGAATTGTCGGAGCGGCAACCATGTACAAACTTGCCAAAGCATTTCCCAACAAAAGCATTGCACTTGTTGAAAAAGAAAATTTGTTGTCAGATCACCAAACTGGGCACAATTCTGGGGTGATTCACTCAGGTTTGTACTACACGCCAGATTCCTTGAAAGCACGAAACTGTGTGCAGGGCAGAAGAGAATTGGTAGCATTTTGTCAGGAACATGGAATCGCCCATGATGTTTGTGGAAAAGTAGTAGTAGCCACCGATGAATCTGAATTGCCGTTTCTCGAGAAGATTTACCAAACGGGATTGAAAAACGAAATTGAAGGTCTGAAGAAAATCACCGGCGAAGAAATTAAGGAATATGAGCCTTTTTGCGAAGGTATTGCAGGACTTTTTGTAGCCTGTACCGGCATCGTTGATTTTCGTGGAGCCACTGCGAAAATGGTTGAATTGGCACTTGAAGTAAATAAAGATAATCAATTGTTTTTGAATACAGAGGTGATTGGTGTTCGTAAAGAAAGTGGACAAACCGTATTGCTTACAAATAAACAAGAAATTTCTACAAATTATGCCATTTATTGTGCAGGATTGCAGGCCGATCGTTTGGCGAAAAAGGATGGTGTGAAGTTGAAAGAAAAAGTGGTTGGATTCCGCGGTGATTATTATGAATTGACCGACCAAGCCAAACACAAGGTAAAGAACTTGATTTATCCAGTTCCCAATCCAGATTTTCCATTTTTGGGGGTGCATTTCACGCGCATGACCGATGGAGAAATTGAATGCGGACCGAATGCCGTGTTCACATTTAAGCGTGAAGGCTACACCAAAACGGCTTTCAGCTTCCGCGATACTTGGGATGCTTTGACCTATGGTGGCACTTGGAAATTGTTCTTCGGCAACATCAAATTTGGCATCAACGAATACCGCAGAGCCTTTTCTAAAAGATTATTTCTCAAAACTTTACAACGATTGATTCCTTCTCTAACCATGGACGATATCAAACCAGGCAGGGCAGGGGTTCGCGCATTGTTATTGAGCCAAAATGGTGATACGCGAGATGATTTTCGTATCGAATTCAACCAAAATTCCATTCACGTTTTGAATGCGCCCTCGCCAGCAGCAACGGCATCTTTGGCAATAGGGCAGTATATCGTGGATGAAATGATTCGCGAATTTGAATTGTAGACGATTCAATCTGTCCTATGGTTTAAAATTAATTCAACTAACTTTTCTTGAACCAGTTAGCTTTGTGTAAAGAAAAAATTAATTTTGCAGCCTATAAGATTATTGATTAGTCAAAAGACTTTCATGGCGGAAACCTGCATCGTGAGCAAAGCAATTTGTTGACTTTGCAGGTTTTATTTTTTAGGAAACTTCTATTGTGCTATGCTTCAACGGTTTTAAATGCTTCTTTGGGTATCAATCCCAAAATGTCGAACATGGCTTTGTCTTCATTAAACTCAGGATTTGGCGTAGTTAGCAATTTGTCGCCAGCAAAAATACTACCAGCCCCAGCCATAAAGCAAAGCGCTTGTCCTTCCATCGACATCATTGTGCGCCCAGCAGATAGGCGAACTACGGCCTGCGGAAAAGCGATACGAGTCGTGGCCACCATGCGAATCATCTCCCATTGTTCAATTGGTTTTTGGTCGGCTAGGGGAGTACCCTCAACTGCAACCAAAGCATTGATTGGAATAGATTCTGGCGGTGTTCCCATTTCCATGTAACTCATCAACATTCCAATGCGGTCTTCTACAGCCTCGCCCATTCCAATAATTCCACCGGAGCAAACAGTAATTCCAGCTTTTCTGGCGTTGTCTATGGTCTCCAAGCGCTGTTCATATTCTCGGGTAGAAATGATGTCTTTGTAAAATTCTTTGGAGCTGTCTAAATTGTGGTTGTAAGCGAATAAGCCTGCTTCTTTCAATCTGCGTGCCTGGTCTTCATTCAGCATCCCCAATGTGCAGCAAACTTCCATTTCCAAGTCATTTACAGCCTTTACCATGTCAACTACCTTGTCAAAATCGCGATTGTCCCGCACTTCGCGCCACGCAGCTCCCATACACAAGCGCGACGAACCATTCGCCTTGGCATTTCTGGCTTGATTTACCACATCATCAACTTCCATCAATTTGTGCGCTTTTAATCCTGTTTGATAACGAGCAGCCTGCGGACAGTAGCCACAATCTTCTGGGCAACCACCAGTTTTAATGCTCAACAAAGACGACATCTGAACTTCACGTGGATTGTGGAATTCGCGGTGAATTGTAGCTGCTTCAAAAACCAATTCTAAGAGTGGTTTGCTGTACAATTCTAAAAGCGATTCTTTCGTGATATATGATGGATTCTTTTGCATTTCTCAAATTTTGTGGACAAATATAATGATTTCAATCTCTAGTTTCATCCACAATTTATCCGCATTTCTTTGTTATTTTCGTGAACTATTTCATGATCAATGACTAAGCAAGAACTCAGGTTAATATATCTTTCAAAAAGAAGCACATTTTCAGATGAAGAAAGAGCGCGAATGGATTTATCTATTATTCGTCAATTGATTGAAAATCTTCAGGACAAGCAGCATATTGGTGTTTTTCTTCCCATTGCCAAATTCCATGAAATAGATGTACGCGAGATTATGCAAAATGTTCAATATCAGTGGTATGTCCCTGTGAGCAATTTTGATGACCGAACGATGCGTTTTTCTAAAATCACACCCGTTACCCAAGTTGGATCCAATGCATATGGTATTCCAGAGCCGCTTTCATTTGATTTTATTGACCCAAAAATGCTGGATGCCATCGTAGTACCCATGCTTGTGGCAGATAAAAAAGGCTTTCGGGTGGGTTATGGCAAAGGTTTTTATGATGCATTTTTACCCAATTGTAGAGCTGATTGTTTGCGTATTGGTATCAGTTATTTTCCACCAATTGAATCCATTAGCGATGTGGGTAGACACGATGAACCTTTACATTTGTGTATTTCACCATGTGCGACTTCAGATGTTAAATCAGGGAAATTCAAAAAAAAAATCTTAAAAAATTGGTGTAGTACAAATTGTTTATTCAAATTTGCAGCATCAAAACACAAGTAATAAAATGAGTTCTTCAAAACCTAGAGTAGTTAAAGATTATGACAAATTGCCCTCAGACCACAAGGAGCAAATCAAGTTAGCCTTTCCTTCAGGCTTCTCGCAGCATTTGGTGAGCTACACCAACAAAGATGGCATCAAGGTAAGCGCTTTGCCTTTTGAAACAGATGATTTCTATTATCTTGTTCGCATGACCGCCCACGAGGCCCGCGTCATTATTGAAGAAGACGATGATTTCGATGATGACGGTATCTTGAAAGAAGATGTGAAGGAAGAATTCAAAGAAAAATTCGCCGATGTCGATTACATGTCAGATTACATGGACGAAGAAACGGAGGATGATAGTGATGATGATAGTTTCGACGATGCCTCAGATAACGACGCTGGTGATGACGACGAAGAGTAAGTCTTAATCTAAAACAAAATATCTATTAGAAATGACGGGACTACTTGATAGCTCTCGTCATTTCTCTTTTACCGGGTGGTCCTGGTACGTTTTCAAGTTCGAATCCAAGGGCTTTCAAATTTCTCTTAAAGCTTCCTTTGGCACAATAAGTTACTAAAATCCCTTTGGGTTTTAATCCCTGATGCAACTTTTCTAGATTGCTGAAATCCCACATTTCTTCTTGTGCCCGAGGACCGAATGCATCGAAATATATCAGGTCGTAGCACTCCTTTTTACACTCGAATGTTTGTAGCGCGTTATGAATTTTAAGCATTTCGAAATTGGGTGCCCATTGAAACTTTTCGTTCCAAGCATGGCTGTGCAGTAGTTTGAAAGCTTCAGTGGTTCTTGAGTCTGGAATAATCTGGTTGTAATTCACCTGATTAAGAATTTCGGTATCCAACGGAAATGCTTCTAGCCCATGGTATTCTATTGTTAATCCATTGTCGAGCGTAAACAAATAGGTGAGTAGGGCATTCAATCCGGTACCCAATCCAACTTCTAAGATTTTAATCTCGGTTAAATCGAGTTTTTTGCAAAGTCCCTCTTGTATAAAAACATGACGCGCCTCTTGAAGAGCGCCATTATGAGAATGATAGGTTTCTTCTATGTCCTTGCGATACAAAGTTGTTGAGCCATCAGCTGTGATGCGTACTTCTATATCGTTTTGATTCATTGTTAATTTAAAGTTGAGAGCAATGCATTCATGGTCGCACTTGGACGCATAGCCTCAGCAGTCAATGTTCTATTTGGATTGTAATAGCCTTGAATATCAACCGATTTGCCTTGAACGCTCGCCAATTCTGCGACAATTGCTGCTTCATTTTCAGTGAGGCCTTTTGCGATAGGCGCAAATTTACCCGCCAAATCGATATCATCAGTTTGTGCAGCTAATGCCTGTGCCCAATACAAGGTCAAATAGAAATGACTTCCTCTATTGTCGATACCTCCCACTTTGCGAGATGGCGATTTGTCATCATCCAAAAATTTACCTGTTGCCTCATCTAAGGTTTTTGCCAAGACATTGGCTTTCGGATTGTTGTGTACTTGTGAAAAATGTTCAAAAGACGCAGCCAAAGCTAAAAATTCACCCAAGGAATCCCAACGCAAATAGTTTTCTTCCAAGAATTGTTGAACGTGTTTTGGCGCAGATCCACCGGCACCAGTTTCAAACAAGCCGCCACCATTCATCAAAGGAACAATAGACAACATTTTCGCACTTGTACCAACTTCAAGAATAGGGAAGAGGTCAGTCAAATAATCGCGAAGCACATTGCCTGTAACGGAAATAGTATCCAAGCCTTGAGAAATGCGCTCGCAAGAAAATTGTGTTGCATCTTCCAAAGACATAATGCGAATATCCAAGCCCGTAGTGTCGTATTCTTTCAAATACAGCTCCACTTTTTTAATCAACTCAGCATCATGAGCACGTTGTTTATCTAACCAAAAAATGGCAGGCGTATCAGACAAACGCGCACGATTCACAGCCAACTTCACCCAGTCGCGGATTGGAGCATCTTTGGTTTGACACATGCGCCAAATATCTCCAGCATCAACAGTGTTTGAGAAAATTTCATTTCCTTGATTATCAATCACTTTTACAACGCCACTTTCAGCGATGATAAAGGTCTTATCGTGTGATCCGTATTCCTCAGCTTTTTGCGCCATCAAACCCACATTGGGAACAGAACCCATTTTTGTGGGGTCGAAAGCACCGTTCTTTTTACAATAGTTGATTACAGTATCATACACACCTGCATAAGAACTGTCTGGAATAACAGCTTTGGTATCTTGTGCCTTTCCATCTTTATCCCACATGCGCCCTGAATTGCGAATCATGGCTGGCATAGAAGCGTCGATAATCACGTCATTCGGAAAGTGCAAGTTGGTGATACCCAAATCAGAATTCACCATCGCCAAAGAAGGATTGTTGTTGTAGGCTGCTTCAATTTCCACCAACACAGCGTTTTTTTGTTCAGCCGTCAGATGGTCTAATTTACTCAATAAATCATTAAAACCATTGTTGATATTCACACCAACTGAATTGAGCAAATCACCATACTTGGCAAATACATCAGCGAAGAAAACTTCAACGGCATAACCAAAAATAACGGGGTCAGACACCTTCATCATGGTGGCTTTCATATGCAAAGAAAACAAGGTGCCTTGCGATTTCGCTTCAGCAATTTGTTCTTTCAAAAACTGAATCAAAGCCTTTTTGTTCATGTAAGCGGCATCAATGATTTCATCTTGTTGAATCTTAAAATGGGGTTTTAAGACTTTGATTTCGCCTGCTGCATTGTGGAATTCAATTTGAATCGTTCCTTCTTCTGGCATCGTATAAGAAAGTTCATTATGCGCAAAATCACCGGCTTGCATGGTAGAAACGTGCGACATTGAATTGGCCGACCAAGCGCCCATGCTGTGTGGATTTTTCTTCGCGTAATTCTTTACAGCTTTTGGTGCGCGACGATCAGAATTACCTTCACGCAACACAGGATTCACGGCACTGCCTTTTACTTTATCGTATTTGGCACGTACTTCCTTATCTTCATCCGAATGGATTTCATCTGGGTAATTTGGAATCGCATAACCTTGTTTTTGTAATTCAGCAACGGCTTCTTTAATTTGAGGAATAGAAGCACTGATATTGGGAAGCTTAATAATATTAGCATCTGGCGCCAAAACCAATTCTCCCAAAATGGCCAAGTCATCGGCTACTTTGTTATCTCCTTGAACCTCAGGAAACTGAGATAATATTCTAGAAGCCAATGAAATATCGCGTGTTTCAAATTCAATTCCCGCAGTTTTAGCGAAATTCTCCACTACAGGTAAAAATGAAAATGTTGCCAAAAAAGGAGCCTCGTCTGTGAGTGTGTAAATGATTTTAGATGCCATATATTTCGTGTGTTTTTGAAAAGTTGCAAATATAGCGAATCGCTCTTTTATAAGGTCGTATTTTTGTAATTCCATCATTTTTTTTTAACTTTTCAAAAAGATGCGATTTGCTTGTTAGGAATTGATTTTTTGGGATTAAAGTTTGAAGTAGTTTTTATTTTGAAAAATAAAGAACCGAAATCATAAAGCATGGATTTTGACGTTATATTAAACTATGAAAATTAGATCATGTTAGTAAACCATTTGAATTTTGCTCAAGTAGCAGCAAGCAACTTTTATTTCATCTGCTTCGTTAATACTGAACCCCTCCCCATTCTTAGGACAACTTTTTTTATTTCTTAGTTGTACTAACCGACCATTTTGGTTTGGTAATACAATTGGTTTGGAGGCACTTTTCCTATTTCTTGATGCCTTCTTTCGTG
>Ga0169931_10004654_pt1 | contig 21228 bp, 20 predicted proteins | sample Kivu_15m_20L_FD_129675 | JGI IMG/M metagenome (GOLD analysis project Ga0169931, IMG submission 129675) | Freshwater microbial communities from Lake Kivu, Western Province, Rwanda to study Microbial Dark Matter (Phase II) - Kivu_15m_20L... | ecosystem: Environmental > Aquatic > Freshwater > Lake... | reverse complement strand
TAGAGTTCAAAATTATACGGGTAGTTATCTGGCTTGGAATCGCATCGACATCTAACCCACCAGTAGCAGCCACAAATAGGGGTGAATCAATGGTGGAATCTATATATAGGGTGGCGGTTAGGAGGTAATTTCCGTTAGAAAGGCGGGTAATAGTTGAGGCGGAACCACTCTGGGTCAATGGGAACCAGGAGCCAGCAATAGTGATTGATGGGCTTGCATAGTATGAAGTGCCTGAACCATCAACTGTAACTGATTGAGACATGAGAAGATTTACAACATTATCGCCATATGCCTGAAGGTATGAAACTAAAACATAACCATCTGGATTAGTAATGGTTGATTGTGAGGATAAACCAACTGAGCCAACTTCACCAACAGAGTCTGAGACAGTAAAGCTGGTTGGAAGGCCATCTTTTGAAAGGCCAGCAAATAAGGATTTAGATGTACGGAAATTAATAACTGTGTTATCTTGAATTATTTTTTGTGTTGAAATAGTCTCTTCTGCTGAAAATTGTGATGAATTACCATTAGCCTCAGAGTTAACCGTGGATAGAACTTCTTGCTTAGCAGTCGCGGTAATAGTTGGTGAATTGAACTCTGAACCTGTTACAGAATTAAATCCTAAGAATGCCACCGTCACGATAATTAATGAGAGTGCAACCTTTGAGGATTTCTTCACAAGCTCGGCTGCTTTTTTATATGTTCCAGACAGTGCATCCAATGCTGTAGAGCCAGTATTCTCGTCAACGACCCACTCAGTAAGTACACGAATAAATGAGGCACGGGCTCGTTGCACAACGTGACGAACATTTTTCTCGCTCGTTCCAATTGCTTGAGCAATCTCTTTAGTTGTCCGACCTTCAACCTCCCACATAACAAGGGCAGTGCGTTGAGTCTCGGAAAGTCGAGAAAGAGCTTCGCGAATAATTGAAGCATCTTCTGCTGCAGCCAGTGTTGCATCCATTGGGATGTAATTCTCTGTTGCGATCTCAGCAAGGCGTTCCTGGGAAGTGTCTGAATCAAGGGCAACTAAGTTTGGTCGGGATCCAGTTGCACGGATTACATTCAGGCATAGATTGTTGACGGTGGTGCGCAGATATGCCAAGGCACGATCTGCCGTATCTAACTCTGGGGCTGCCAAGATAAATTTAAGGAAAGCATCCTGGACAACCTCTGCTGCATCAGCATCGCTTCGAAGAATTCGGCGGGCTTGGGCGATTAGTGATGAGCGGTTTTGGGTATAAAGGGCGGATAAATCAGAAACAGACCACGCAGCAACAGTTGCTGGGGCCTGAGCCTTCTTTCCAAGTGACACTCTGATTTCCCGCTTTCAGTTGAGTCAACGTCTTGACCCCTCTACCTAGTAAGACACCAGATGGGGGTAAATGTTGCCTCAGGCCGACATCATTAATGTGATTCAAGTCACCAAATCTTATATCCAGCACATTACTGCCCCTGGGACAACACAATAGACGCTTAAGCAAAATTGATGCGTATGGGTATCTATAGATAGTCCCTTAACCAGGCAATTCACGAAGAGGCCCAAAATACAATGAAATATTTATGGGAACAGTTCTTAAGATAGCATTTCATGTGGTGAACTCTTTAAATACTTTATTATTCATGGGCAACATTTGAAATGATCGATCAGATATCTTTATATGGGTCTACGGGATTCCTTGGTAGCAATTTTGCGAAGTTAAACTCATTACATATTGACAAAGTAGATCGCAACAATCCAGATCCACAATTTACAAATGTTGTTTATGCAATTGGTACGACAGATAATTACAACATTTTTGAAAATCCAAAAATAGATATTGAAACTAATTTGATCAAGCTAATTGAAGATCTTGAAGGTCTAAGGAAAAAATTTGGCACATTTACTTTTAATTATCTAAGCTCGTGGTTTGTATATGGTGACTCCAAACCACTTCCCTTTGCAGTTTCAAATAATTGTAATCCGAAAGGATTCTATTCAATTTCTAAGTTTGCGGCAGAGAAATTCTTAATTTCATATTGTTCAACCTATAAAATAAATTTTAGAATTTTAAGACTTTCAAATATTTTTGGGATTAACGATAAAGGTGTATCTGCAAAAAAAAATGCTCTACAATTTTTAGTAAATAGGATTAAAATGAATGAAAATATAGATCTTTATGAGGGCGGTAATTTTTTTAGAGATTATTTGGATGTTAGAGACGCAGTATATGCAATTAATTTGATTGTAAATGATGGGGAGCCTAATAAGATTTATAATGTAGGCTCTGGAAAACCAACATTATTTATTGATTTAATGATGAAAGCTAAGGAGGTTTTCAAAAGCTCAAGTGAATTTACACACATTGAAACTCCTGAGTTTCACCGTATTGTTCAAGTTAAAGATGCGTATCTTGATATCGCTGATTTATCTGAACTGGGTTTCGTGCCAAAATACGACATAATGCATGAGATAATTAACCTATGAGCGAAACCAGTTATGTTAAAAACTTTATTGCAGAATACTCTGCAGGTGATGAAAAGGTTTTTCCTTATCTAGCAAATCGCAAAAAGAAATTTAACCCTGAAACTGACAGTGTCTATTATTCTGGGCCTTACTGGGATGATTTAGAAGTTCAAGCTGCAATTGAAAGTTTAATGTCTGGCTTTTGGCTATCTTCCGGTGAAAAAGTAGATAAGTTTGAAAGAAGATTTTCGAAGAAGTTTGATTTTAAAGAGTCGCTTATGGTTAATTCTGGTAGCTCGGCAAACCTGGTTATGGTTGCTGCTCTAAAAAAATATTATGATTGGCAAGATGGAGATGAAATAATTGTATCAGTTGTTGGATTCCCCACCACCGTCAGTGCAATAATTCAGAACAATTTAACACCTGTGTTTGTTGATATTAAATGGGATGATTTGAATTGGGATCTAGATAAAATCAATTCACTTGTTACGCCAAAAACAAGAGCTGTGTTCTCTTCTCCTGTGCTCGGTAATCCCGGGAATTTTGACCAATTGATAAATATCTGTAATGAGAGAGGAATTCATATTATATCTGATAATTGTGACTCTCTTGGAAGTAAATGGAAAGGCAAATTCTTAACAGATTATTCGGTTGCTGCCTCTTGTTCCTTCTACCCAGCACACCATATAACTACTATGGAAGGGGGCATGGTTTCTAGCAACAATCCTGAAATTATTACCTTGGCTAGGAGCTTTGCGTGGTGGGGTCGTGGCTGCTATTGCGTTGGTAGGCAGAATTTACTTCCAGATGGCACTTGTAAGAAGCGTTTCGATAAATGGATTCCTGAATGTGATGACATAGTTGATCACAAATATGTTTTTGAAAATGTTGGCTACAATTTAAAACCATTAGATTTACAGGGAGCTATTGGGATTGTTCAATTGGATAAATTTGAAGAAATCTCGGCTTTAAGGAAAAATAATAAAGAAAGAATGGATTCGATATTTGCGAAAGTTCCTGGGGTAAGAATCATCCAAGAGAATAATTCTGCTGAAACTTCATGGTTTGGGGCACCTATTGTTTGCGACTCCGGAAGTTTAAAAAGAGCTTTAGTTTCCACCCTTGAAAATAACAGAATTCAAACAAGAAATTATTTTGCTGGAAATTTGCTGATGCAACCAGCATATAGAAAATATGGAAACTGGAAAGAATATAAAAATGCAACAGAGGTATTAAGTAAGGTATTTTTCGTTGGCGTATCCCCAACAATTACTAGTGAAATGTTGGATTACGTTGAAAATGTTGTTTCCAAATTCAAAAATTGAAATTTATACTGCGAGTTAAACTTCTCACACACCTTCAATATTTGCTTTTGCTTTAAAAAACAAAGTGGGCCCTGTCGGGATCGAACCGACGACCCACGGATTAAAAGTCCGTTGCTCTACCGACTGAGCTAAAGGCCCCTTTTTGTAGTCATAACAATAGTACTAAACCAAAATTCTCTGAAATTATCCCTACAAAATACCATCTGATGGCAAATTTATTCTGTCGGAATTCACATACCAACTTTCAAATCTGGAAAGTGTTGTTAGCACTTTAACGAAGCCCAAATCTAGTAACAAACGGTCTAAATTGTCTTGTTCGACAGAGTAGTTATGCTCAACTGAAATAATTGCTGGGTTAAATTGCTTAAAATCAAAAGATTCCAAGATACTTCGTTCACCTCCTTCAGTGTCGATTGAAAGATAAGTTATTTCCTGATAAAAACCATTTTCTTTAATTAGATCGTTTAAAGATATTGTGTCAACCGAATATTCACTAGAGGTGTTCTTGATTCTATATTGTGCGAACATATCTGATTCTGCAAATAACCGTAAACTTGAAAATTCCCCTTCAACTGTTTCAACAAAATGCAGTTTCTTTCCAGAGACACTAGTCACTGCCTTCAAAGAAATTGTACAATTTCTATTTGCTTTTAATTTCTTATGCCATTTTCTTGCTGGCTCTGCGACAATTCCCTGCCAACCATTTTTTTCAAGCAAAAACGTATTACTAAATTTGATACCATCACAAGCTCCAAATTCCACAAAAATTTTAGGAGCAATCGCGGCGGTATCTTTCATGAAATTATCAGAGATGTACATGACGATCAAATCTTGAAATAACTGAGATTGAGAATCGCTACAGTTCTTAACTAAATAATCTAATAAGGATTTGGATATTTCTGATGTATCGAGTTCTTGAAGCTTACGAAAATTCTTTGAATTCTCAATTAACAAATGAAATGTCCTAAATCGCATAACAGCAACGTCTAATTTTTGTAAAGTTTGTTTAAGAATTCTCTTAGATTTAGAAAGTTTGAGCGACTCAATCGCTCTCAACTCTTCATCCACGCTTCAAGTATATCAATAAAATTATCTTTAACTACGAGAATTAGTGACTAAATCAATCTCTGGTTGTATTTCATCACAGGCTTGTGCCCTCGGTTAACAAAATTTCTGACTACATTGAGTGATTGCTAAGTTTCTATTCTTATGAAACAATATATAAAGTGTTCATCGAAAATGGTAGATCATTAACAATCAATTAGTTTCAGTAATTCTGCCGGTTTACAACGGAGAATTAACTTTGAACGCCACGATAAAAAGTGTTCTAGAACAATCTCATTCAAATTTAGAGTTAATAATCATAAATGACGGATCTAAAGATGATTCTCTTGAAATTATAAATGCATTTACAGACCAAAGACTCAAAATTTTCAGTCAAACCAACAGTGGGTTAGCAAATGCTCTTAATTTGGGGATCCTGCATTCAAGTGGTGCTCTAATTGCAAGACAAGATCAAGACGACATTTCTAAATCAACTCGCATCGAGAAGCAGGTAAAACGGTTCACTAAAAACCCTGATCTGGTATTGCTTGGAACTCAAGGTTGGGTAATAAACGAAGCGGGAGACATGATTGGTAAAATCAATTTTCCACTTTCAAATCATGACCTTAATTATACATTGAACTTTTATAATCCATTTGTACATACAAGCGTAATGATTAGAGCCAAGGTTTTAAAGGAGATTGGTGGTTACTCAGAAAATTTGAAGATGCAGCCGCCGGAAGATTTTGAACTTTGGGGTCGGATTAAGGATTTTGGCCATATTGAAAACTTGAAAGAGAGATTGGTTGAATATAGATTATCCGCCAGCAGCATGAGTAGATTACAAGAAGAAACAATTGCAAGAAACTATAAAAATATTGTTATTCAGAATTTACAGAAAACATTTATGTTTTCTAATAGAGATGCAACTGCTTTCTTTAGCTTACAATTTTTGCGAGGAATCAAGTGCGGTCTACTAGTTAAGGTAAGGTTACTATGGAGATTTATACACATATTTTTTCAAATACAGCTAAAATCAAATTTATTTGGCATTTATGTGTATAGAGATTTCTTGAAAATGATAATACGAATTTTGATAAAATGAAAAAACTAATTATATTTGGTGGAACTGGATATCTAGGGACAAATCTAGCCACAAGTTTAAGCAAGGAATTCTACGTTTCAGTTACAGGCAGAAGAGATAGGTCTTTGTATTCTAGAGATCTATTTCAAGATTGTGATATTGATTATCATAAGTTAGAAATTAAGCATATTCCTCGTGTCTATCGATTAATTGATCAAAACGATTTGATCATTTTTGCGGTACCAAATATTCAGCCGCATCAACCTAGGCCTATATTGCATTCAGATTATCTAGAAATTATCAGGCCCTCTGAAAAAATCTTCAAATACGCCAGTCAGAGATCCAAAAGAATTGTATTTCTTTCGTCAGGTGGCTCCGTATACGGAGATGGCCGGAATTGTATACACAGTGAAGACTCGACTGCTGAACCAACCAACCGATACGGTAAATACAAGTTGAGACTGGACAAATCACTTCTACATCTAAATTCAACATATCATTCTAATAATGTGGTTTTAAGAGTAGCAAACCCCTATGGTAGAACCTTTGACGATTTTTTCACTCAGGGATTTATAAATTCACTAATTCGCAATGTGAGAGCTAATAAGTATGTTGAAATTTGGGGTAATGGGAATCAAATTAGAGATTTTATCTTTATGGACGACATCGTTAATTTGGTTAGAATTATTTTAAATAAAGAGAATGCTGATGGAGTATTCAACTGTGGCACAGGAATAGGTAATAGTTTAAAAGATATAGTTAATATTTCTGAAGATATTTTAATGTCTAAAATCTTAGTAAAATACATTTCCTCATATAAAGAGAAAATTTCATCAAATATTTTGAATATTGACAAATCGCTGGCTTACTTTAATTGGACTCCAGAAAATTCACTTCGAGATATACTTCCCAAACTCCTTTTAGGGAAGCAAACATAGATTTATTAAAATTAAATACTCGAAATACTTATTAGATTAAAGCAAAAACTCAAAATTACAAGCCCATCAAAATCGCTTGATTATTGAAATTCACGGATAATTTTCTTACTTCGTCAAATGTTCCAGATGCCATTACTCTTCCTTTTTCAAGGTATAAAACTTGGTCGGCTTTTACGACGCTTGATAATCTGTGTGAGATTACCAAAATGGTGATTTTGCCAATTAGTTCTTGTAAAGAATCGTTAATCTCTTTTTCCGATTCGCCATCCAATGCGCTTGTAGCTTCATCAAGCACTAAAATGCTTGGATTTGTATACAAAGCGCGAGCAATTCCGACTCGCTGGCGCTGGCCGCCACTCATTCTTGAACCTTTTTCACCAAGATTTGCATCCAATTTCCCAGGTAAGGAATTAACAACATTCGTCAAGTGTGCAAGTTTGATACATTTTAAAACTCTTTCGGTATCAATTAATTCGACATCAAAACCTAAAGCTATATTTTCTTTCAACGAACCATTTACTATAACTACATCTTGCGGCACATAAGCAATTGCTCCAGGCCATTGCTTATGCACTGTTAAAGGTGATTTTTCAGAAATTTGAATTAATCCTGATGTTGGTGTCAATAATCCCAAAATTAAATCAACTAAAGTTGTTTTACCGGAACCGGAACTTCCAACTATTGCCGTAAAACTACCGGGTGGAATCTTCAAACTTACATCGGTCAATCCAAAGCCTTGAGATGAGTTATACTGAAAATAAAGATTACTTATATCAATACTTGCCTTAAACTCTGAAAAAGATTCTGAGATTAATTCTTCCTCAACTTTTTTGCTGTTGCTTTTTATACTAAGCAATAATTTTTGGGTAACTTCTAGAGAGGTTTGATTCAATCGGTAGACCAAAAAATTTTGTTGGATTCTCAAAAAAGCTGGCGAGATTCTTGAGCCAACTGCTACGAATAGTGACAAACCAGTTAAAGCTTTGTTGGCATCAAAAAGAAAAAACATCACTCCAGAGATTGTAATCCCAGCTATCATCAAGGTGAGTTCCATTGTGTATTTGGTAATGTTGGGCAATATAGACTGGGCAGCGATTGATTCAGAAACTTGTGAGCGCAAACTTACTATAATTTTGATATAGTTTTCGCGAGTATCCCTTACTAAGGATTCGCGATAAGTTTCCAGAATTTCCATAATTTTGGAATTTGAGTAAATACTAGCTTCGGTATTCATCAATGAGATCTGTCTTATTCTCGCGTTAAAAATTTTATAAAGTAAAATTGCAAGTAAAGTTAAAATCAGAATCGATGCAATGGAAACTAACGGACTAAATATTATTAAGGTACTAATCATGATAAGGCTCAAAAAAAGATCTGCAACGGTTACTACAAAAAGACCATTTATGTTTACAACTGCCGCGTTTAATCCAGTAGTGGTTGCAAAGAGTATCTCTTGAGTAGTTAGTTTTCGTAGATTTTCGAGATCTTGATCAAGTAATTTAATCAAGATTTTTTCAGTCAATAAATTATTCTGATGTGCTAAAAATTTATATATTTTATTGCTAATGTATATAGAAACAATTGTTCGAGATATGAAAAGAACACACATAAATATAGCGAGTACCACTACTTTAAATTCAATGCTCTTTTCTGAAATTCCAAAAAAGTTTAACAATTCTAAAACCTTGGGACTGGTTGCTTCATTGTTTATCGCACTGAGAGTTAATGATGCAATTACAGCCAACAGACCAATTGCGAGTAAATCTAGTAAGCCAATAAGGCAGAGCGCAACGCATGAAAGGAGTAAACGAATTCTCGCTTTGCCAGTTAACAACATGAAGCTAAACTGAATCGATGCAGGGAGAAAACCTTTATCTAATCTGATCATAAATAGATTATATCTAGTAAACGTTTCACTCCCAAGCACTTTTTGCTGTGATCCAATTTTCAGGGTAGATTCGATTTGGTTCTAAATGATTTTTAAACCATACATTAGGCGCCACCACGATTTTGTTATCATTGGCTAAATATGCGCCCCACCAAGAAAAGGTTGAATTAGAAATTACGTGACCCTCGAAGTGACTTAAAATTGCTAATGTTGAAACATCGGTAATATTGTGTTCATAGGCATCTACAACATCTATTTTACTAAAAGTAATTTTGAGTTTACTCTTAATTGTGGAGCTGATTGGGCTATCAGAGAACAGATAAATTCTATCAAATTTTCTTAAACTGAGAATACTAGCAATTGCTTCGGAGTAATACTCATGGGAGAGTAGCCCAAAATAATTATTAACTTCCAACAAGTAATCTCCTCTCCTTATATGGACTGCAATTGAATCTTTCACAATGTAATTTAAGCCTTTAGTGGATTGCCTCGAGAAAAAAACTTTTATGTCGTTTAGATCATTCTTTGATAAACTACTATTTTCGATATATTTAGTACTTTGGAAATACCCACTTAAAAACTTCAAATTATTGATTTTGTGATCCAAATTCTCATATCCAACATTCATGCAGAAGTGAAAATAACCACTTGATATTCTAATTAGTGATAACTTCCTAAAAATCTTACTAAGGAATAAAAGCGCTAATTTCGGAAAAACATAATTTGGATAAGTCGACTTAATACCAATTTCATGAAGACGATTTGGTATATGCGATATGAAAACTATTTTCTTTTGATAAGTTTCTTCGATAAATCTAGCTGCAAAATAAATAAATAGTTGATTACCCAGCCCGCCTTGTAACACCATATAGAGCGTTTGAGGCTTTTTGTGTTTTATCAATTTAATTTATTCTTATCTAGAGCAATTATTTTTGGATTTAGGTATTCCAAATTTTTATAATCTTGATCGTAGCAAAAAGATGGATTTAGTGCCTTAAAACGATTCCTTGTGGCCCAGTAATTTAAGTAGCTTTCATCATTCCAAGATGGAATAGAGTTAGATTTTAAGTCAGAATCAGTAAATTCAGCTAGCTTTTTTGCAAGCTCTAGAATTGCAGATTTCTTACCCATCCAGACAGCACCACAGAAATACTTTCTTCGTTTAGATCTCTCAACAAATGCCTTTGAATTTCTATCTTTACTCCATGTGCCCAGGTTTCCATATTTTATAACCAATAATGTATCTTTAAGAAAATACCTTAAATTATTTAGGTAGAAAAGAATTCTTCCTGGAAATTTTATTCTCCAATAACCTGGGTGCATTACTAATCCAATTTCTTCACCCGCCAAAATGCTAGATATTGATTCTTTTTTGTGTGGAACGATTATCATATCTGCATCGATATGGACAAAATAATCAAACTCCAAATTCTGGCCATGCTCGTAAATATACTTATACCTGTAAAGAGTAGCATGCGGCCATCTTAAATCTGAAATTTTATGAAAAACTATATTACCTCTGCTTAACTTAATATTGAATGCATTTTGATCGAAATTTGAGAATACATGAAAAGTGATTTCATCCTCTAAAAAAAGATGCTTGTCAGCACTTTTTACCATTTTTTTCCATAATTCAAAATATTTGTTAGTTGCTATTGTAAAAACTGCAATTTTTGACACACCGATCACCTGCTCCCAAGTAACTTGATCATTCTTAGTATGTTTTTTTCATAAGTAAATGCACTCATATCGTATTTTGCTGATTCAAACCGCTTAACCCTGTTTTCTTCAGTTTCTGAGATTGCAAATTCAATGAGCTCCTCTAAATTTTCGATGAATCCGGAGTCATTATTAATAAAAATAGGTTTTTTCATATTACTTATTGGCGCTACACCAAAAGTAATATTTTTAAACAATCTGCAGGGAATGTAAGCTGCATTTCTTTGCCAATCACCAACAATTGTCGAACCAAACCTAGATTTGCGGATTAACTGGCTATTCTTTAAATCCGTCACACCATTAATGTTTATCCTAGATCCACCGCGTTGTAATAACTTTACGCCATATGACTTAAGTACCTTTTTATAGATTTCCATTGTGATTTTATTACCTTGATTTAGTTGGTTGTTCCAGATTGCTCCCACCCAAAATTCTTTATTGGAGGTATTCTTTGGCAGATAGTCACTCCATTGATTAGGTAAAAGTGGGGTTCCCCAAGGTTGATAAAGTGTATTTAACTGCTGATTATAAATAATATTACCATTCTCTAACTTTTCTCCATTTGCATCCTTTGTGAAAACTTGGAGATTTAAATAATTAATATTTTTGTGACGAATAGTTTCGATATCATCTCTACTTAGATTAACATTATGGAGAATATAATTTGAATTCTTTTTGAATTTAATATGCTTTGAAGCAACTCCACAAACAAAAAACAAATCCGAATGAATATATTGATTCTTCGCTGAATCATCAACCCAACTAGTGTCAAAACCTAATTTTAGGAAATTTTCGTAAAGTCCTTTATGAATGAATCTGAATGAATCTCTTTTATTCTTTAGACCCCAAATAGTTACAGTTTTCATCGTAAATATCTTCCTATCAATATTTTAAGTGAAAGGATTGGCGACATAATTAATAATCGGAAAATCAATAGTGTGAAAATTAGATTCGTAGTGATATCTCTGTGTTTGATATTTTTGTGATTGATCAAAACACTAAATCTTTGTGCACTGATTAAGTTTTTGTATAATAGGAAGTCGTCTTTTTTAACTAACTTTAAAAAATTTTGATAATACTCTTTTACCTGTGGCCCAGTTGGTGTTTGGCTGTAATTTACATTTGTAAAGGTCTTACTTGCCCATGAGTTCAACAGCCTTACTAATGAATCGAGCTCAACTCTATATGCTGAAAATTTAGAGGAATACTGTCCAGGATTCCGCCTATATTTAGTTAGAGGAATATTGATGTTGTTAAGTTGCCCTACTTTCGATAAGCGAAACCAAAGATCATAATCCTCTGACCCCTCAAAAAAAGGTCTATAGCCACCAACTTCTAGAACTGCTTTTCTTCTAAACATTACGGATGGGTGAGCTATGGCATTTTGATAATTTAGTTGATTGATAATTTCTTTGTGTGAGATTGGATATTTCTTGATTTTACTGCACGAATTACCATCAAAAATTTCAATATAGGAGCCAACACAAACGCATTTTGGATTTGAAGTAAAGAATTCAAGTTGTGTCTGAATTCTTTTTCGCCCCATTATGTCATCAGAATCAATTCTGGCAACAAACTCAGCTGTAGAGATCCCAAGGCCTGTATTCAAAGCAGACACTATTCCAGGGGTATTCGACTGAACAATTATTAGATTAGCATCGTTCATTTCTAGATTTGAGAAATATTGTTTATCGACTCTGTCTAAAACTATAATGATTTTATCTATAGACTTCTGGTCGCTAATTGATTGAACGGTTTCTAATAGATATATCGGTGTGCCATGGACTGGAATGATGACATCGACGTTCTTCATGCTATAGCTCATTAATGTGATCTCTAAGGCTATTAGAAAACTGATTAATTCTATCTTTAACTATTTGCGCTGGCTCTTTTTTCCAATTACTTCCGGCCCTAAAATGTAAAAATGTTTCATCATAAAATTCTGTGTAATATTTACCATCTACGTTTCTCTCATCCTTCACTATAAATTCTTTTATAGCCTTAGAAAAAATACCTGTTAAATCTGTATATTTCCACTGTAAGCTGGAAAGGTGCTTTATTTTTTGAAATTTAGATTCAAGCCCATTTTCTTCAATAAGTTTTAGCCAATAATGTGTATTTCCTGATACATCCACCCTGATGCCATCAATTTTTCCACAATCAAATGACCAAATTTGCTTAAATGGAATTTTTGAGGCATCTATAAACATTAGTCCACCCCACAAATGTCTAACACTCTTTTTGCGGTATTTACTCCTGCTTTCATAAACAACACTCCTGCAGAAATTTTCCTGCATTTTCTCTTCCCAAGAGAAATAAGTTATTGGAAACATATCATTATCTATAAGTAAGACTTTATTGTTTTCGTTGAGAATTTCAGAGTTAAAGGCGTATTGAAGAGTTACCGCAGCGCGTAGATTCGCAATATTGCCAGAAAGCTCTCTAGTGTGATTAAAAATTTTAGATCTATTCTCATGAAGTTCTTCTGGAACAACAACTACTCGATCGCATGTACCCTCGGCTATTCTTATTGCTGTTTTTCTCAAGCTAGAATCCCATAAATTGTATGGGCCTGGTTTTTCGGAGGTATCTATCACGCCAATCAACTCAAATGGTTCCTTCAAATATCTACTTAAGGCCAATTTTTGCAACTCCAGTGCCTCTGGCCAAGAAGCGACTGGCATGATTACTTTTATTTTATCCAATATTCAATTTTCTTCAGAAACGTTTTCTAGATACTTAGAGTATTCGTTGGATCCGTACTCTTTAGCCAATTTTATGAGTTGAGTGCGATTGATAAAACTTTTTCGATACGCTACCTCTTCAGGACAACCAATTTTCAGTCCTTGCCTCTCTTGAAGTGATCTCACGAAAGCACTGGCGTCGTGTAGGGAATTAAAGGTGCCTGTGTCCAGCCAAGCAGTTCCACGCGGCAATACTTCTACCTTTAAGTTATTGGATTCTAAATATTTTACATTAACAGCACTAATCTCAATTTCACCTCTTGAGCTCGGTTGAATATTTTTGGCAATTTCTATAACGGAATTGTCGTAAAAATACAACCCTGGAATTGCAAAACTAGATTTTGGAATCCTGGGTTTCTCTTCAATTGAAATTGGACGGCTGTTATTATCAAGCTCAACAACCCCATATCGCTCTGGATCAGTTACCCTATAAGCATAGATAAGCGCTCCTGTGATACTAGTGTTTTTCTCAAGTCGTGAACCTAGACCAGAGCCATAAAAAATATTATCCCCGAGGATTAAAGCACAAGATTGGTCTCCTAGAAATTTCTCTCCAATAATAAATGCATCTGCTAATCCATTTGGATTAGTTTGAACCGCATAAGAAATATGAATTCCAAATTTTTCTCCATTCCCAAGTAAATTCTGAAAGTTAGATAAGTCAGTTGGTGTAGTTATAACTAAAATATCAACAATGCCTGCAGACATCAACGTTGTTAATGGATAATAAATGAGCGGCTTATCATAAACTGGAATTAATTGCTTGCTTGTACCTCTTGTAATTGGCCACAGCCGAGATCCTGTTCCGCCCGCAAGTATTATGCCTTTCATAGTCCATACTATAGTCCAAACTTGTTGATAAGGTATCTCTATGAAATTATTAGTAACTGGTGGAGCGGGATTTATTGGTTCTAATTTTGTACGTAGAGTTATCGATAATCCTAAATATGCCAAGATTACAGTTCTCGATTCATTAACATATGCTGGAAATCTGACTAATTTGGCTTCAATTTCTAAATCTCAGAAATACGTTTTTAAACAAGGAGATATTTGTAATTTGGAAATTGTATCCGAGGTAACTAATGATATTGATGTAATAATTAACTTTGCAGCTGAATCACATGTTGATAGATCCATATCAAATCCACAACAATTTTTGAATACTAATGTTCTTGGCACTCAAACTTTACTAGATGCTGCATTAAAAAATAAAGTGCCTAGATTTATTCAGATTTCGACCGACGAAGTTTACGGGTCAATTAATGAAGGATCTTGGACTGAGGATTGGCCATTATCTCCGAACTCACCTTACTCGGCTTCAAAGGCAAGTGCCGATTTACTGGCGCTTAGCTACTATAAGACTTTCGGATTAAATGTAAGTATCACTCGCTGTAGCAACAATTATGGTTCCTATCAATTTCCTGAAAAAATTATACCTTTATTTGTAACAAATTTATTGCGGAACAAGAAATTACCTTTATACGGAACTGGAAATAATATAAGAGATTGGATACACGTTGACGATCACTGCTCTGGCATAGAAAAGACTATTGATCATGGAAAGCCCGGAGAAATCTATAATTTTGGTGGTGGAAATGAAATTACCAATTTAGAGTTAGCTAGGACAATTTTAGATTATTTCAAACTCGATTCTGATAAAATTGAATATGTTCAGGATAGAAAAGGTCATGATTATAGATATTCGGTTTCTTTTGAAAAATCTGCTGCTGAATTAGGCTGGAAACCAAATGTAAACTTTCAGGAAGGCATATTTGAAACTATCGAATGGTATAAGAATAACTCTAATTGGTGGGGAAGTCTTATAAATTAAATACACAACATAAGCAATTTATTTTTGCTTCAGAAAATTATTAATTAAAAATTTTTCTTTTTGCTGACCTGCTAATGCTAATCAAGAAATTTACTACAAAGAATTTGAGTGAAATTTTTCTTGAAACTAATCCAGCAATTAGCAGTAATCTTTGGTGAAATACTTCTCTTTTAATTGACTTTACCGCAGTCATTATGTCGATTCCAGTGATGTTATAGCTCTGAATAAATCTTCGCAATTCATAATATACCTCTCTTGATTTTACTTTAGTGCTTAACTGAAATTCGTGAATACCGAACTGAATATTTACACCACGGATAATGAATGGTTCACCTAAGGTTAGAAAATACTCATGATAATTTATCACATCAAAATTCATTCTGTAATTAGGATTGAATGGAATAAAATTCTTGCGTGCCACAAGTAATGAACTAGGTCCACCTAACTCATTAAAACCGAATTTTGTTGCAAAATCAAACTTTGACTCCAAAACTCTCTCTTCAACTCTGCCTTGTGCAATGACCCAAATATCTATATTTTCATCAAATATTTTAGAAGCTTTCTCGTAGAGATTCTTATTAAGGATAAAATCATCTTGATACAAAATATGAATTAAATCAGAACTGGCGTGGCTAGCAGCAAAGTTAGTATTTTTAGCTGCGCCTACATGTTCATGACTTATAAAATATTTTATATTCAAGCCACTTTTGTCACAAATTTGCTTAACTTGATGTATACAGTCTTTATCGATTGAATTATCCGATAATACAACTTCAGTTGGTTTTATAATTTGTTCTTGTAGACTATTCAGGGCTTTTGCTAACATTTTAGTTTGCATTGTGTTTTCCACGAAAACTGGAATAATTGTAGAAATACTCAACTTGGGCATTGGTTGATTATACCTGTAATCCTAAATTCACATTTAGTCGTAATCTAATCTGAAAGATCTTTACAATTTTTTTACAATGTAGAGTATGTTAAATATTAATCTGTAATATCGATCTATCAATTTTAACTTTTTACTGTAAATTTTTTTATGAAATCCAAAAGTTTCTAATTTCATATTCTCTGGAATGTTTTGTTCTCGTGAAAAGTTCTGCGCGATTTCTAGAGGAGCAAATTTGCAACCAGCCGCCTCGTAAATATGTCGGTTATGGACACAAATAATCCCATCTTCTGCCTGCTCGCCAGCATTCATATGTTGGTAAAAGTCACCTTGATTTACATTCCATTCAACCTTTTCTAAGAGTGGTAATTCCAATAATTTTTTGGTCCTAAGACTGAATCCACCGTTACCGACACGCTGATGATTACCAAATGGATCTATATATGCATCACTTCTTACTTTCCAAGGAGCACCAATATAATCATAGTCTAAGAAAATGTCATTCCATTTATGGCTGTTTACGATATAGCCATCAGCGTGAATGATTAAAACATATTTTGATTTTATGTGATGGTGAAGTGAATAAATGCAATAGTGACTGAAATAATCTATGCTACTTAACGGATTATCGATAGCTTCTTCTACGATAAGCCATTTAGGCTTATATGAAATTTTTTGGCTAGTAATGAGTTTTATTTCGTGAAATTTTATTCTTTTTGAACTTCGCCATAGTGCATAAAAATGTTCTTTAATTTGAACACCGGTTACACATGCCAACGTTACATCTGGTAACGAAATTATTTTCCGCCGAAGCAATTTACCCTCCATTTTAAGTCTCAAGCGGTACTATAGTTGACATGGCGGTTTATGATGTATTTCCATTCTTTAATGAACTAGATGTGTTAGAAATCAGATTAAATACACTCAATAGCGTTGTAGATTATTTCTTGATTACTGAGGCAACAACGACATTTTCTGGAAACTACAAGAAATTGTTTTTGACCGAGAATATCGGCATTTTTGATAAATTCAGAGATAAGTTGATTATACAAGTTGTAGACGATGTGCCGGAGTTAGGGCCGTTTGAGCGCGACTGGTATCAGAGAGACCAGGCAAAGCTAATTTTAAAGGAACTTGTGAGTGATTCTGATCTAATTCTTTACGGGGATGTTGATGAAATTCCCAAACCTGAGTCCGTAATTATGGCTTCAAATATACTGAGTGAAACAATTAAAATTACACACTTTGCACAGAATTTGAATTACTATCATCTGAATTTAAAAGAATGCTCAGGAACACTGTTGTCATTTGCAGGTGAGTATGAAAACATAGCAGAGAAAAAATGGCTCGGTACAACTCTTTCTAAATGGTCTTATGCAAAACAATTTACCATGACAGAATTAAGAAATCCCGAACACAAGAAAGTTGGTTGCAGGATAGACGACGGCGGTTGGCATTATTCTTATGTTGGTGGAGAATATGGGAAAAGTACGGAAGAGAGGTCTAGAATTAAAGTTATTAGTGCCGCACATCAAGAATTAAATAATCGCAAAATTCTGAATAAAATTGGCAAAAGAACCTCTAAACATAAGGATCTTTTCGGTAGGAAAGGTTCTAATTTTGAGATCATAAAGGATTTGAATTATTTGCCGATTTATGTGCAGAAAAATTTAGACAAGTTCGATTATTTGCTGGCAAAATGATTGGAACACAGATCTACAGGGGTCAAGGCCTTGGCAATCAACTTTGGACATATGCTGTAACTAGGTCTATTGCACTTAAAAATGGTTACCAATTTGGGATTGCTGGAGAGAGATTTTTCCATCTGAATAAATATATTCAACTAGACTATGGGAATCCAATAGCCACAACCTTGGTTGAAAACCCTGTTTACCGAATCCCTCAGGGATTTGAGTATTACTATGCAGAGGAAAAATTAATTCACCCAAAATATAAATGTGATATTTCCCCACTTGATAAACATCTTGCGAATATTTCTGATGCTACTTTTATTGATGGAAATATGCAGGCAGAGATGTATATTTCAGAATTCAAAAATGAAATTTCTGAGTGGTTAGAAGTCAAAGATAAAGTTTTTGATGGCTGCACAATCCATTTTAGAGGCATTGAGTATGCGGGACTAAAAGATGTTTTGTTATCACAGGAATACTACAAAAATGCTATGAGATATATAACTGAGAAATATGGTGCAGTTGAATTTCGAGTAGTAACGGATGACTTCAATCTCGCAAAAATTTATTTTCCTGATTTGAAGATTTTAGGAAGGACTAAATATAAAACTTTAGTAGATTCAAGATTAAAGCCATTGAAAGATAGTTTCAGTCTTGGACCTAATCAAACCAATATTGTAAGAGACTTTGGTGCCATTCAAAACTCGCGATATTTGATAATTCCCAATTCAAGTTTTTCATGGTGGGCCGCTTGGACCAACAGAATAGCTAAAGAAGTCGTCGCTCCAAAGTATTGGGCTAGCCATAATTTTTCGGATGGATTTTGGGCAACTGGCGATATTTTGGCGCAGGGGTGGACTTGGCTTGATCGCTTTAATGATTTTAAGACAAGTGAAGAGTGTGATTTCGAAAAAGAAAGCTACGTCTAAAAACATGTTGAATTTTATAATTATTTCGCGTAACCGGGCCAGCCTAGTGAAAAACGCAGTGGATTTTGCCCTTCAAGATGCAAAAATTTCAATTCATATCATGGATATGGATAGCGAATATGTTCCACTGAAAGACTACTTAGAATTGATTCAGAATCACCCTAGAGTGACCGTTCATTATTTAGAAAACTTAGGCCCCAGAAAACTTTGGATTAATAGTGTTTTTAAGAGCATTGCAAAGTCAAAGCATGGGTTTTTTCTTTCTGATGGAGATATTGACTATTCCGATACAAGTATTGCAATTTTTGATTATTTCAAAGCGTTATCTAGAGAGTTCCCGGGGATGAGGAAAATTGGTGCTGCGCTAAGGCTCAATGATTTGCCAAAAAATACTATAAAGTCTAAAAAAATTAGCGAATCTGAACTGTCCAATTGGGACTGCCGTAGATTCATTGATCGAACATTGTTTCTGGCTCCAACAGATACAACTTTTGCTTTTTATCCACGATACACAAATTTGTTTTACCTTTGGCCGGCTATTCGTGTAGCAGGTATATATCAAGTTCGGCATATGCCCTCATATTATGACAACGAAAAAATGACGGATGAAGAAAAATTCTATGTAGAAACTGCAGAAAACTGGGGTAACGCTGGAATTTCAAATGAACGTGGGATTCTTGCAGGTGATGTGGACCCTGAAAATCTGATTACTATTAAGTATCATAAATTTATTAGGGCCATACTATTGTTGTCTCCACAACTTGCCTCTAGATTTTTGTCATTAATTATCAAGTTAAGAAATAAGGACTCTTATTTAACGAAAGAATTCATGGCCAAATAGTGATAAAAATATTTTATAAATATTCACACTTGTTGCCTCCGCTGATTCAGGTAGTTTTGCGAAACTTCTTTGGTAGAAACAAAGAACGAGAACTATCTGTGCTGAAAAGTATAATAAAGAAAGGAGATGTTGCGGTAGATGTGGGTGCACATCTAGGGATTTATACTTATAAGCTTAGAAAATTAGTTGGCAAAAATGGAACGGTGATTGGATTTGAGCCTCAATTTGAATTATTCCATTATTTATCTTTGGCTTTTAAAGTTTTTAAAAATGTCTCCATAATCAATTCAGCGGCACATAATGTTAATTCAACTAAATTTTTATATACTCCAATACATAATAGTTCTAAAGCAACAGGAGGCGCTTCATTAAAGAAACGCAGTATCAATAATGAGATAACAAAAATAACTACAATCAAAATTGATAGCTTAAATTTAGCTCGCTGTAGTTTTATAAAAATTGATGTTGAAGGTGGTGAGTTGAGTGTGCTTGAGGGTTCTCTTAAAACTTTAAGTATTTTTCATCCTGCTTTATTAATCGAAATTGACTTTACTTTATCTGGTAAAAATGTGGCAGGTACGGTGAACTTGTTGAAACGCCTTAAATATCAACCTTTTGTGATCGAGAGAAATGCGTTTATATCACTTGATTATAAAGAGTTTAAAACTATAGCTGTAAACAGAAAATTTGGTCGGGATACATTAAATTTCTTCTTCATTTGAAGCAAGGGTTTCATAACTTTTTGCTTTGTTAATCCTGTCATTAATTGCTACACCAATGCCAGTGTTTTCTGGTGTGTATACATTAACTACAGCAAGATTTAATTTATCGCCCAACCGAAATGCCTCATAAAGTCCTTCAGCAAACTGTTCAATATTGGTTGGAGCCAATAATCTTTCCACCCCATTTGGAGTTTTTATACTGCTTAATGCTATCAACCCTTCTCCACTTTTTGGTTCAGTGTTAATAAGTATTTTGGCTCTGGGGGCATAATGATTATCTAAGTTACCTGGTGCCTTCACTTCTGTGTTTGTGTTATTTTGTATGTAATCATTTTCCAACAATTTGTTAATCATTTCGATAGTTATGGCGCCGGGCCGGATGATTAACGGCGCAAATCCAAGGCAATTAATAATTGTCGATTCGATACCAATCGGACATTGACCCCCATTTAAGATTAAATCACTTGTTTTAAATTTTTTACCCAATTCATCAACGACAGCGTCAGAATTAGTAGGAGAAACTGCTCCAAACTTATTTGCACTAGGCGCTGCTATACCTAATCCACCTAATTTTTCAAACTCACTAAGTAGTGCAAGTGCTACTGGGTGTGAGGGAACTCTAACTCCAACACTTTCTTGGCCTCCAGTTATAAAGTTTTGAGCGATTTCACTTCTTTTCAAGATCAAAGTCATCGGTCCTGGCCAGAAAACCTCAGCAAGCTTTATTGCATACTCTGGAATATCAACTGCCCATTTACCTAATTGATTAATGGATGAAATATGGACTATCAATGGATGATCAGTTGGCCTCCCCTTAACCGAATAAACCCTGCTTATAGCTTTTTCATTTGTTGCATCAGCCCCTAATCCGTAAACAGTCTCAGTTGGAAAAGCAACAAGATGGCCATCCTTTAATGCTTTGGCGGCTTTTTTGATTTCAACCTGCGTGGGATTGCTTATGATCTCCATAAGTAAATCATCCCATTTAACTAGTTTTGATATGAAGTAGATGACCTATACCCTTATCCTTCTGGTCCCCATCGTCTAGTGGCCTAGGACGTCGCCCTTTCACGGCGTTAACACGGGTTCAAATCCCGTTGGGGACGCGTCAAGGTTGAGTTAAGCGCTCATCTTTGAAGG
>Ga0169931_10004653_pt1 | contig 21237 bp, 9 predicted proteins | sample Kivu_15m_20L_FD_129675 | JGI IMG/M metagenome (GOLD analysis project Ga0169931, IMG submission 129675) | Freshwater microbial communities from Lake Kivu, Western Province, Rwanda to study Microbial Dark Matter (Phase II) - Kivu_15m_20L... | ecosystem: Environmental > Aquatic > Freshwater > Lake ... | reverse complement strand
TGTTGTTAAAGTCTAATGCATGATCCTTCATCTCTGATAGGGTTAAATTTGCTGCCTTTGGACCATATTCCATGTAAATTACATATTCATTCCCGTAAATTTGAGCCATACATGAATGTATAAGAGGTTCTAGATGTTTGAAGAGAATTTCTAAGGCGTTTTGTATGATTTGTGAGTAATCCATTTGAAAATTTTAAATAAAATTTAAAAATTACTATAAATTCAAATTGAAAGAATTCAGCATTAGTTCTTATTTTAATCAGATTAAGAATTTTTACATCCCGCATACTTTCACTTTTAATTTATTATAAAAAATATTTTAACTATAATCACTCTCAAGCTACTTTTAATAAAATCTCATATCTTATTTCAATATATACTTCTCAGTACATATACTTATACTTATATTTTTAATAATTAATTAATGAAAAATGAAACTTTATCGAAAGAAAAAGATACAGAGTTAAAGCAAAATTATAACTCTGAAGAACCTAACAAACAATCAGAATCAGATGCGAAGAATACCAACAACCTCCTTATAGAGTGGACAGTTCAAAAAACCTCACAGTTTGTGAACAGATATGGTATGTGCACTAAAAAACTCGTTAAGAAGATAATTGAAGATAAGCGTCGTGAAGGAGTCGCTCTCTTAGATCCTAAGGTCAACGAACCATATGAGTTAATCCCAAGAAGAATGTCCAGAAAAGACATGATAATAAAAATTAGGAACCTCTTTTCAACAATCAAAATTGATGAATTACTCAAGAAGCACAACATAGATTTTTCTAGTCCATCATATAAGAGTAATCTAGGTCTGCACTACTTTGATAATAAAATTTATGACATTTACCCAAATGAAAATTGGATGGAGAAAGCAATAGAGCCTACAACAGGAAAAAAATTGAAAATCCAAGCTCAGTGTTTATTTGTCGACAAGACAACCAGGCTCGGCACATGGAAAAATGTTTTAGTAAGTGACTATGACAAAAACAAAGATACTTTCTCGGGACATACCGATGATTCTCAAAAGGTGCCATTCGAAGGTATGCATAAAATCTATCTGTTAATTGACTCTGAAAATCCTTACATCTTCATGAAGAGAATAGTAGACGCCTTGAAATCTAGGGAACTAGCAGAAAGCAAAATTAAGTATAACTATTACATACAGAACATTCCAACCGATGAATTAGAACCTTTGTCCAATTCCAGAATAGAAGAAATTATTAAGAAAGCTAAATTCATGGATGATCTGGAGATAATCGAACAGAAGGCTCAATCTGAAATAAAAGAAATAAACAAAAATTATTTACAAACCTTGACTAAGATGATATTTGACGACTTGTACTTTGTAAAGAAGGCACCTGAATTATGCTCCTTTGATCTCAAACTCCCCCAAGAGAAAAAGCCTCCAGTTCCGAAATTTGGAAAGGAAATGGTCAATCCGCCTGAATTTAACTTTAAAGAAATTAAAAAATCTTTCTCTCTTAAATACATTTTCAGCAAGAGAAGCATTATCGAATCCTTAATAGATATTAAGAATATTCACAATAAAATGATCAGAAATATGTCCTTATACAAAACCAAATTCGATCGCACTTTGAAATTCGATGAATTTAGAAGAGAACAAAGACAACAATTTACCAATTTCAAACTTGCTATAGAACAAGAAGAAATCGGAGAAATAAAAAATATTTTAAAAAAAATTTCAATAAAAAGTGCCACAAATGCATCAGATATATCAGACAAAATAGAAGTCGATTTCTCAACACAGAAAATAAACAAAAAGAAAAAATTTGTTTTCGCCGAGGATGAGCAAAGACACAAATATTTAGAGAAGGTGGTAAGCAGAATGAATGAAATGAAAACAATAAATCTTATTAAAATGATAAATAATATGATGCAAGACAACTTGTATTATCTTGTATGTAACTCCCTCATAAATTTCGTTAAATTTTTTGAAAATCTGATTCCTGCAGAAGTAGCAGTGCTTAACACAAATAGCGTTTTAAATGATTTTAACAAAAATTCGTCTTTCTTTTCGAATATAAGAGACATAACAAAAAATGTGAATAATTGCAGTAGCTTAAATTCTGCATTCTACACAGAGGATACGAATAGTCCACAATTAGATCTAAACACAACAAATGATCTTATAGATTTTAAACACGATGAAGAAATTCTTAAAAAGGATTCCAATACGAGAATTCCAATATTCCACATTCAATTAAAGTTCAGAGAAAATCAATTCGAATATAGCTATTCCTTAGATGATTTGATAGCTGAGGTTAAAAAATTATTCGATGAGGGACTTGAAAAAATTCAAAAAATCCCTTTGATATCTGAGAAACAAAATCAAGATTTTACTGCGCTTTCAAAGGTATTCGAAATTATTCAAAGAGAGAAAAATGTCACAAATAACTTCACTAGAAGAGAAACTGCAGAAATTCAGAATGAACAAAATAAAGCAGGACATGAGATCACACAACAGCATTACAAAGAAAATAGCGAGTGGGTGTCAGAACTTTATGAAAGACTGGGAGGCTCTCTTCTTTTAGCCAAAGAGCCTTTGTACAAATTTTTAAAAACATTTGAAGAATATAAAGTATATCTAAATATCATTCCTGAACAGCATATGAAATCATTTGAATTTGAAGAAGGCGTTGAATCCAGCCAAGTCGTACATAAACTGCGAGAAGATTTAATTCAAATTAAAAAACTTAAGGATAAAATATCAGGGGAAATCAAAGAAGAAATCCAAGTCAGTTACTTCTTAGTGAATTGTCGTGAAATCAGAGATATTCTGATCCAAAAGTTTGAAAAAATTATTGAATTAGAAATAGACATGCTTGTCCTAATTTCAAGAAAAATCAAGCACTCGATAAATAAGCAGTGTGAAGATATTAAAAAAGAAATTTCGAAAACTAGTAAGACAATTGAAGAGTTAGTTGCGATAGATAGATATATTGAAGAGGTACCGATGATGCTTGACAGGATAAAAGTTGAAATAGATGAGTGCATGAGTATTTATAAAATCTTAGACGATTTCTTTTACAAAGTTCAATTTTTGGAGTTAAGACAACGTTACATGCTACTTGGAGCACCTACTGATATTATTAATACAATCGCCAATGTCAAAAATCTAATGCATAAGCAAAGAGAAAAATTCTTAGAAGAGCTTATAGAAAGTCAGAGAAAGTTAAAAGAAGAAATGGGCACCATTGAAAGAAGCGCATCGATTCTCTTAACATACGAATCGATCGACAATTTGAATGAGGCAGCTCACCTAGCAAGAACATTAGAATCAATGTTCCGAGATTGTAAGGATAAATCTAAAATGTACAACATAAGAGAAGTCCATTTTGGCAGAGAGCAAACTAATTACGGAAAAATTTTAGAAATGTATAAAGAATTTGAACCCTTTTTTCAAATTTGGACTAACATCGACACATTCGAAAACAAGTCTAAATTATTCCTGTGCGAAGATCTACAAGCCCTTAAAGGTTCAGAAGTAAAAGCAATGAATGAAAATGTAATAAAGAATCTAAGCTCAAGTATAAGAAAACTAAAAGAGAGAGATTCTCATTTTAATAAAGTTATCGAAATGGCCGAAATCTTTAAAAAGAAAGCTGAGGAGTTTAGACCAATTTCTACTTTAGCAGAGGCCCTAACTACGGAAGGAATGCAAGAAAGACATTGGGAAGAGTTAAAAGAAAAAACAGGCATCGATTGTACCAATAGAGAGGGGCTTACTTTAGATGCGATCGTTAATAACTTAACTGAACAAAGTATTGATAAGATAGGAAAAGAAATAATAATAAACGCTCTTAATATATCTGACAAGGCAACTAAAGAGTTCAAAATAGAAAAGCTTTTGAAGACACTTGAAGAAAGATGGATGGATATTAAATTCACACTTACCCCATACAGAGGAACTTCCACTGTTGGGGGATGGGGAGACATTTACAACTTTTATGATGAAGACATCGCTGAGGTTCAACAACTTGAAGTTAATCCTTTCAAAGGACCATTTCTAAATCAGATAAATAACTGGTCCCAGGCGTTCTATAATATAAATAGCATACTCGACGCTCTTAAAAAGTTCCAGAAAATGTGGATGCAGTTGCAACCGATATTTGAATCACCAGATATTAATAAAGCTATTCCAACACAAGCCAAACACTTTCTATTGGCTGATAAAACATGGAAAGAACAAATTAAAATTATTAAAGACAATCCGAACGTTAAACAGTACTGCTCTAAAGATAGTCTTCTAAAGGTTTTAAAAGATTCAAATGCTATTTTAGAAGATGTTGAAGCTAAATTGAATGATTATATAGAAAAAAAGAAAGGTATCTTCCCTCGTTTTTATTTCCTTGCAAATCAAGATTTAATTGAAATTATTTCTCAAACCAAAGATTTAACGAAAATCAAAGATAATCTGAAGAAGATTTTTGAGAATATTCATTTCATAGAATTACAAGATGATAAAATAATAACACACATGATATCGAATTTAAAGGAGTCTGTTCCTTTAAAAGATTTAGTTTTAATACAAAACAAAAACGTCGAAACATGGATGGGGGATTTAGAAAAAAGTATGTTCTCCACTGTTAAATCATGTTTTGAGAGAGCTATGAATACATATGTCAGGACTCAAAGAGAGAACTGGGTCTTCGATCATCCTGGTCAATGTGTGATTCATTCTCAGCAATTGCATTGGACTTATCAAGTAGAAGAAGCAATAAAGAAGAATAAAATAGAAAATTATGTTCAAGCTATTCAAGATAGAATTAATATCCTTGTTAAGATTGTGAGAGGACAATTAACAAGAGTTAATGGAATCACAATATCTAATCTTATTACTTTAGAAGTACATAATAAAGATGTGACTCAGAGCTTATTAGATAACAACGTTGAAGATGTATTCTCTTTTGAATGGATTAAACAGTTAAGATACTACTGGGAAAAGAATGATGTTTATGTGAAAAGTATTCAAACATGTTTTCCATACGGCTATGAGTATCTGGGAAACACTGAAATTCTTGTAATTACTCCACTAACAGATAAATGCTATCTTACTCTAATGGGTGCAATAAAATTTAATAAAGGTGGAGCTCCTGCTGGACCAGCTGGAACAGGTAAAACAGAATCAACTAAGGATTTAGCGAAGGCGATAGCTAAACAGTGTATAGTTTACAACTGCTCAGATGAAACTGATTCTGATACAGCATCTAAATTCTTTAAAGGACTTGCCTGTTGCGGAGCTTGGATATGTTTTGATGAGTTTAATAGAATTAATATTGAAGTTCTTTCTGTTATCGCGCAGCTTCTAATTCAATTATTTAGAGCCAAGGAAAAAAATGATGATTTAGAAATAACTTTTGAGAAATCTTTGATTCGTATATTACCGACATTTTGCGTGTTTATTACTATGAATCCTGATTATGAAGGTCGTACTGCTCTCCCTGATAATCTAACAGCCCTATTTAGACCAATGGCTATGATGGTGCCTGATTACAAACTAATTTCAGAAGTCTACCTATATTCCTGTGGATATTTTTCTGCAAGGGTTTTAGCCAAAAAAATTGTTTCAACCTTCAAACTAAGTTCTGAGCAGTTATCTACACAATTCCATTATGATTTCGGAATGAGAGCTGTAAAATCAGTCTTGTATGCTGCCAAAAAATTAAAAAGAAGCTTTCCTGATTTTAATGAAGATCAGCTACTTCTCCAAGCAATCGAGGATGTAAATGTTCCAAAATTTTTGAAAGAAGATATCCCTCTGTTTCAGAATATAATGAAAGATCTTTTCCCAACAACAGATAGACCTAAATCTGATTTAGAGATATTGATCAATCAAATTAATATAAATTGTCAAAAGATGAACCTTCAACCTGTTAATAATTTCATAAAGAAAGTCATCCAGCTTTATGACACAATACAAGTTAGACATGGATTGATGCTGGTAGGACCAACAGGAGCAGGTAAATCTTCCAATTGGAAAGTTCTTAAGAAATCTTTATCTGATTTAGACGATGGAGTTCGCTTCTTCAAAACTGAAACACTTGTTATTAATCCAAAATCTATTCGTAAAGGTCAATTATACTGTGAATTAGATGAAAAAACTCAACAAGAATATCTTAACGGTGTATTACCTATAAACATACTCTCGATAAATCAAGATAATTCTAATAAGGTTAAGTATTGGATAATGTTCGATGGTCCAGTTGATACTTTATGGATAGAAGACATGAACTCAGTTCTTGACGACAGTAGACGACTCTGTTTACAATCTAGTGCTATAATAGTTTTAAATGAATCGATTAGTATGATGTTTGAGGCAGAAGATTTAGTTCATGCTTCACCTGCGACAGTATCTAGATGCGGTATGGTTTACATGGAACCAGCAGCGATAGGATTAATACCATTAGTAGATAGTTGGTTAGAAAGGCTCCCTCAGAATTTGAGGATGACTTCATTTGATGTTTCAAAGGCTTTAAAAGATTTATTCGACAAGTATTTAGTTCAGTGTGTAAGTTTTATTAAAAAGAAGGTCAAAGAGCCATGTCCTACTACGGAAAACAACCTAGCAGAATCAATGTTAAGGATTTTAGATTGTCTTTTGGAGAGATACAAAGAAAAAGAGAATAATAAAGTCACGGATATTGATATTGAAATATTACACAAGTCAGTTCCTCAAATATTTTTCTTTGCAATCATTTGGAGTATTGGGATAACATGTAAAGAGGACGGAAGATCCAAATTTGACGCTTACATAAGGGAGCTAATAACTGAAATGCCAATCGACCATCATGTGCCTAAGGAGGGTCTTATATATGATTACTACTTCGATATGGAAAAAGAAAATGATTGGATTAAATGGGATAATTTACTTAGTTATCCAAGCCTTGATCAAAAAGCTAGTTATACAGATATTATTATACCTACTATAGATTCAGTCAGATATACCCATATTATTAAGATGCTTATTACTAATAACAAACACATAATTACATCTGGTCCAACAGGCACAGGAAAGACAGTCAATATAATGGACATATTAGGAAAGAGTTTAGGTGAAAAATTTTCTTCTTTGGTTTTGAATTTCTCTGCACAAACTTCAAGCAACCAAACTCAGGATACGATAGATTCAAAATTAAGGAAGAAAAATAGAGTTTCTTATTTCCCTGAAGGGAATAAGACGATGGTAATTTTCGTAGATGATCTTAATATGCCTAAAAAAGAAAAATATGAAGCTCAACCTCCCATAGAACTCCTTAGGCAATGGTTAGACCATGGAGGATGGTACAATCATTCTGATAAAGAGAGACCATTTATGAACATAATTAATTTGATACTTGTAGGAGCTATGGGACCCCCGGGTGGAGGTCGATCATATTTGACTAATAGATTTATGAGACATTTCAATCTTATTACTTATACTGAATTGGTTGATCATAGTATAAAATCAATATTCGAAAGAAAAGTTAATCACTTCCTTGGAAAATTCTCTGAAGCTGTGAGACACATAATACCTCACATAATTTCTTCCACTTTAGATCTATACAAAGAGATAAAAGCTAAACTTCTGCCTATTCCTAAAACTTCTCACTATCTCTTTAATCTTAGAGACATGAGTAAAGTTCTGCAAGGGGTTTGTTCAGCTAGCATGAAACACACAACAAAGAAGATAGATCTTATACGACTATGGATGCATGAAATGACAAGATCTTTTTGTGATAGACTTATTAACGACGAAGATAGAAAATGGTTACAAAGCATAATCGAAAACAAAATTTTATTAGTTAAAGAATTTGAGATAGAATCTATAAAAGATGTTTATGGTTCACTTGAGAAGATAATATTCTGCGATTTTGCAACGGGGGCTGATGCTCAATATGTGCAAGTTACTAATATAAAGCAATTCATTACAAAAATAGAAGATTTCCTCTTACAATATAATGAAGAGCCTTTAAATAAGCCTATGCATTTGGTTATGTTCCTTGATGCATGCGATCATGTTGCGAGAATATGCAGAATTATAAGACAGACTCAAGGACATGCACTGCTGTTAGGAGTAGGTGGTTCAGGAAGGCAATCATTAGCTAGATTGAGTTCCTTTATTAACAGTATGGACTGTAAGCAAATAGAGGTAACTAAGGGATATGACATGAAGGCCTTCAAAAACAACTTAAAAGATGTGTTAAAATCATGTGGACTAACAGAAAAACCAAGCGCCTTCTTAATGTGCGACACTCAAATATTTAATGAGTTAATCCTAGAGAATCTAAACAACTGCCTAAACTCTGGAGATGTTCCAGATATTTACAAAGCCGAAGATTGGGAAGAAATCAGAAACGCCTGCAGAATCGAATGCAAACTTAAAAACCTACCAGAGACAAATACAAATATATCTAATGTATATTTAAACCGTGTTCGATCTAACATCCATATTTTAATAGCAATGTCTCCAGTTGGTGAATTATTTGTAACTAGATTAAGAATGTTCCCTTCTCTTGTAAATTGCTGCACAATAGATTGGTTTACTGAATGGCCAGACGAAGCTCTTCAATCAGTAGCAAAAGATACTCTTGAAAGAAATGATTTAGATGTAGGAGAAAATATCTCTCCTTGTATAGAAACAATCAAATTCATCCATAAATCAGTAGAAAAGGCTAGTGTTAAATATCTGCAAGAAATAAGGCGATACAATTATCTTACACCGACTTCTTTCCTTGAATTCTTATTGTTATTCCAGAAATTTCTCCAAGATAAAAAAGAAGAAAACACTTACAATATCAACCGATTAGAAACAGGATTAAAAGTTTTGCACTACGCAGGATATAAGATAGAGGAAATAGAGATAGCAATAAAACAGAAGCAGCCGATTTTAGAAGAAACTACAATTAAGGTTAACAATTCTATAAAATTCTTGGAAGTAAACAAAATAGAAGCTGACATAGTAAGAAAGGAAGCATTGGAAGAAAGAAAAAAAGCAGAAGAACTTAGCAAGGAAATCAACGAATTAGATGCCCTATGCCAAGAAGCTCTTGAAAAAGCAGAAAAAGAACTAAAAATATCATTGAATAAAATTAAAGACATCAACTCGAACGATCTAAGAGAAGTAGCCAACGTCAGCAATCTTAGTGATAAATTAAGGAAAGTCATTGAATTACTATTAATCTTTAAAACAGGAAATGCATTTAGAACTAAGCAAACAAATATGAAACACACAGGAGACATAATGAATCCTTATGAACTCAACTATCTCCTAGCTGCTAAGAATGAGTTGAACACAGGTGACGTAGCAGCTTTTAAGGCATACTTCTTTTCTTTCGAAAAAGAGGAAGTTAGGGAAAACTTAAAGAATAAGGAATTTTACAAGGTGCAAATGGAAAGGAATTCATAAATAATGACTCTATCGATAGGAAATTTGATGAGAATGCCGCAAACTCTATAGTCGGTTGTTTCGAATTTATATTGGCTATGATTGACTTTTGCGAAAAGTCAATAAATATTGTCGATCCTAAGAAAAAAGAAGCTGCCGATGCAAGAGGAAGGAAAATTGTTGCGGACGAAACCTTGAGAAAAGCAGAGGAAAAACTTTCACAATCAGAACGAAAAGTAAATGAGCTAGAAAAGGAGTATAATTCACAGATGAAATATAAAAACGACCTAGCTTTTGAAATCAGTGAGAATCAAACAAAATTAGATAGAGCCAAAAAAATAGTAGAATTATTATCAGGAGAGAAATTAAGATGGGCTGATAATGTCGAAAATCTTAAAAAGTCTGCTGAAAATTTAGTAGGAGATTGTTTGATTGCAGCTGCAATGATTGCATATTCTGGAGCTTTTACTAGCGATTATCGTTATATGCTAACCGAACAGTGGCGTTTGAAGCTTGATGTGGAAAAAATTAAGAGATCACCAAATGTTTCGTTGAGAGAAGTTCTCGAGGATAAATTACAAACACGTAAATGGAACATTTATAATTTACCAAATGATAATCTATCGATTGAAAATGGTATCATCATGTTTAGGACTAGAAGATGGCCTTTGATGATTGATCCACAAAATCAGGCTTCGATTTTCTTAAAGAAATATGGCTACTCAACAAGAGACACTAGTTTTCAAACAATTAAGGCATCTGATCCCAAAATGATTGACTATGTTATCTCCGGAGTTAAATTCGGTTATTGGATACTTTTGGATAATGTTGGATTAAATTTAGACACTTCACTTGAACCGATTCTTCTTCAACAGAAGGTAAAGGTGAGAAACTTTTGGGAAATCAGAATGGGAGATAAAGTCATTCCTTATAATGATGACTTTAAACTTTTTATGATAACAAAGATTTCAAATCCCCATTATACTCCTGAGACTTTTGCAAAAATTACAATAATTAACTTTGCAATCACTAAAATTGGATTGGAAGATCAAATGCTGGCAGAATTGATTAAAATCGAAATGCCAGAATTAGAAGAAACAAAAAATAAAATTTTAGAAGATAATTTCAAATCTCAGGAAATCCTTAAAGAAATCGAAGACAAAATGTTAGATACTCTGTCAAAGAATAGAAACAACATCGAGGAATGTCTGAAATCTTCAGATTTGATTGAAATCCTTACTGATGCGAAATCAAAGTCCATGGAAATTAACGAACAGATGAAAATCTCAGAAAAGGCAGTAGTTGAAATAAATGGAAAAAGAGAAATTTATCGTCCAAGTGCCCTGAGAGCGAGTTTATTGTTCTTCACATTGTTGGACTTGGCATACATTGATCCGATGTATCAATACTCACTAAATGGATTTAAAAGAATTTTTGACAAAACTGTCAGATATCTTAATTCAAGCGATGATATTAAACAAAGAATAGTGGAAATAAACAAAAAATTTACGAAAGATTATTACGATTTTACCTGCAGAAGTCTTTTTGAAAAGGATAAACTTCTCTTTACATTCTTGATGGTTTGTCAGATACTTATGGGAGAACAAAACCCTTCCGATAAAAAAATTGATCCTTCTGAATTTAGATTCTTACTTGCAGGTCCATCCGGAGATTTAGAGATTACCTACCCTGACAATCCTACAAATTGGATAAGTCCTAACGATTGGAGGACATTCTATTCCCAGATATATGGAATGAGTAAATTAAATAAAAACATGTCCGGCATCGACCAATTTTTATTAACAAATCATCAGAAATTCAAAGAGTATTATGATAGCCCTAGGAATGAATTTACACCATTACCAGAACCATTTGAGTCTGAACTAACAGAGTTTCAAAAATTAATTTTGGTGAAGGCTGTAAGATCTGATAAATTGATTAATTGCATGTTGCAATTTGTTGAGAAAAATTTAGGAAAAGAATTCACTGAGCCTCCAACCTTTGAATTAGAAAAATCCTACAAAGAATCAAACTTTACGATTCCTCTTCTATTTGTGTTATCTACAGGATCAGATCCACAAAGTGAGTTTAATCAACTAGCAGAAAACGAAGGTAAAAAAGTAGAAGTTGTTAGTTTAGGAAGAGCCATGGATAAAGTTGCTCTCTCTAAGATAGAAGATATGAAAGTGAAGGGAGGATGGGTCATTCTACAAAATTGTCACTTGGCACTCAGCTTCATGCCAAAGCTTGAGGATGCCATAGAACAGCTACAAACTAATGCAGCAGTAGATCCCAATTTCAGACTCTGGTTAACTTCAATGTCTAGCAAAGATTTCAGCATAAACGTACTTAAAAATTCTATCAAAATCACGATGGAACCTCCAAAGGGTTTAAAAGCTAATCTCCAAAGACAATTCGCTAACATAAGAGAAGAAGAGCTTGAAGGCTGTACTAAACCTGAAATTTTCAAGACCTTTTTCTTCTCACTTTGTTTTTTCCATGCGATTGTTCAAGATAGAAGAAAATTTGGACCAATTGGCTGGAATGTTAAATACGACTTTACTAATGAAGATCTAAAAGTTAGCAGGCAACAACTTAAAAATTTCTTGGAGGAATATGATGAAATACCTTATAAAGTTCTAAATTATCTGGGGGCAGAAATAAACTATGGTGGAAGAGTAACCGACGACAAAGATCAAAGATTGATTAAAACTATTCTAACTTCATTTTTGACTCCGAAGATTTTGCAGCATGAAAATTATAAATTTTCACCCAGCGGTCTCTACTACTGCCCACAACCAGGCAACAAATCAGATTATCTTGCGTATATAAATTCACTTCCTTTGACTACTTCTCCTGAAATATTTGGATTACATGAAAACGCTGAAATTATAACAGCCCAAAATGAATCTGCAAATCTTTTAGAAACTATTTTAGGAATGCAACCCAGAACGACCTCATCCTCGGGTAAATCATCAGATGAAGTAGTCTCAGAAATACTTAAGACGATTGAGCAATATACACCAAACTTATTTGATTATGAAGAGGTTTTCAAAAACTTTCCAACAGAATATAATGAATCGATGAATACTGTGTTAATACAGGAAGTAATTAGATATAACAATCTACTGTCCATTATAAAGAAACATATCAAATTACTAAAGAGAGCTCTCTCTGGTAGAATAGTAATGAGTGACGAGATGGACAAAATCGCGACAAGCTTATACAACAATCAAGTGCCTACTATATGGATTAAGAGCGGGTTTTTGTCACTAAAACCATTAATGAGTTGGGCACAGGATCTAAAAGAAAGAATCGAATTCTTCAAGAATTGGATTGAACAGGGAACACCCAAAGCTTTTTGCTTGTCTAGTAATTTATTATTATATAACATAATTTCTTAGGATTTTCTTTCCCTCAAGCATTTTTGACTGGAACTCTTCAAAATTATGCAAGAAAATCACATGTCGAAATAGATCTACTTTCTTTCGAATTTAAAATACTCGATAGGATTAATCCCATGAATGTACTAGAAAAACCAAAAGATGGATGTTATGTTTACGGAATGTTCTTAGAAGGCGCAAAATGGAATTATACAACACACAATCTAGATCATTCAAAAAATCGAGAGCTATATACAGATGTACCTCTAATCCATATGATACCAGTAGCAAATAGAAAATCTCCTAATAGTGTAAGGATTTATAAATAAAAATTTATTAGGGAATCTACAGCTGTCCTTTATATAAAGTTGTTACTAGACAAGGTACCCTCTCAACTACGGGGCATTCTACAAATTTTGTTTTATTCGTAGAAATTCCAACACAGGAAGATGAAAATGTCTGGATAAAGGCTGGAGTAGCAATGTTTTTGGCATTGAAACATTAACTGATATTTGGAAAAATAAAATTTAATTTATTCTTTTATTTAATATCAATTATAATCGATTTAGATTAAATAAGTTTTTATAATTAAACATTTGTAATATTCTTTTATATTTTATTATGACTGACTTTCAAGTAACTCTTAATCAACCTGTAGTAGATGAGGCTCAATTGCGTCAATCAGACAATTTAAGATCTTATTCTCAATGTGTTGTTTGTCCTACTTGCAAGAAAATAGGTTTTTCAAGAGCTGATCAACAATGTAATCCATTGAATCTCATTTTCGGAATATGTTTCCCTTCTTGCTGGATTGCTCATCAAGTTTTTAGAAAAAAGGATTTAACATGCTATAACTCCGATCATTCATGCACCTACTGTAACTCGAATATTGCGAGCTATCAAGCATGCTAAAATTTTGAATAAGGAAGGAAAAATTTAATTTTTAATATTTATTGAATTTTTTATTACAAAAAAAGCTAATAATATTGAATTATGAGAATATTTTATTTTCTGATTATAAGAAAGAAAATTTTTATATAATTTAATTGTATATCATATATCATAAGGAGTAAACTCAAATTATTTGTTTCAAGCTTGATAAAAATTCCTTATTTTTCTGAAGAACGCTAATTGTTATAAATTAATATATATTAATATTTTACTTTTCTATTGTTTTCTCATTTCTAATCAAACATGGATCGCTATTAATTACTTGATAATTATTATAAGAACTATATTCACAGTGATAATTAAAACCTAACGGTTTATCATTGAGGATATTATATCTATTCAATTCGTTTTCGCATATTACTCTCATTGAATTTATCTTCTTTAAAGATGTATCTGTCATCTCATGAATCATTTTCAAATTTTCATTGATTGTTTCCTTTTCTGATGTTGACAAGAAACAAAAATTATAAAATTTAAGTGCGTGCAGATAGTAAGTATGGAATTCTTCGAACGATTCATCTAAGTTATCGACTATGAAAGTAAAAGTTTGACCCAATTTATTTAAAATCCAAATTTTCTTATTTTCTGAGTCTATTTTTAAAATAGTTCGATCACAAAATTTGACTTTAATCGCCTTATTTTTATAAGCGAAAAATTCGCCTACGTCCTTGATGACTTTAAAATGAAAAACTACGTTACCATCAAATACATAAATATTATTGATAGAGGCCGGAATATTAATTGAATCCTTTAAATTTCGGATATTTAATTTTTTTCCAAAATTTTTCTTTATCTCTCTTAACTCCATAACAATCTCAAATATGAGGTCAGATTTGAAAGATCTTGCAAAATTTTCTGATATCATAATCTGCAGATATTTTTCTATTTCAACAGATTTCAACGAGTCCTCTAATCTTAATTGATAATTTAGGATAGAAGCATTATTAGTAGTAAAAATTTTCAGTGAAGGATTTTCGTTGTTAATTATTTCTATTTCTAATTCATCTGATTTAGTGATTAAGTAAGTGAAATTTCGTGTGTACAAAAATTTCAAATCAGAATCGGAATTAAACATGTGTGCAATAGGATTGACTTCATCATCAGAGAATTTCGGAATAGATGATTTTTCCATTTCGTAATCGTTTATTCGATTTTCTTTATCTTGACAATATAATTCTACAAGCGGATTATAATATTCTTTGGAATTTTTAATAGTATAGTGATATAAATCAAGATTCATTTCATTTACTGAGAAATATTCTTCTAAATTAAAATATTTTATTAAAAGTAAAAAGGGAATTCTCCAATTAGCAGGTATGGAATTAATGGAGTAAAACTTTGTCATTCTTAAATACAAAAATCCTTCATCTATGTTCGATTCATTTTTAACTAAATAAGGATATTCAATTTTTACTATTTTCATATTTTTAAAAAGGAAGAATTTAGTTAAATTGTCGAGCGATTTTATGGAAAAATATTCGCTGATTGAATAAGATTCAAAATAAGAATCTTCTAATAGCCAATGTGCTTTTGTAATTAAATCGTAAGAAGTGAAAATTATGTCTGTATAATTCTCTGAAAGCTGTATGGATTGAAGATAAAGCTTGATAAAGTTTGAGGAAAGTTGTGATGTTGTTGTGAATATATTGAAAATGTTCAGCATTAAATGAATCTTTAAATGAATGTTGTGGAGTTTTAATAAGTTTTCAGTTTTTATTCTGATTTTTTTATTGTCGGAATGAAAATATGTCAGATATTCTAAAATTTTAAATTAATGATGAGTTACCAAAATCTGGATGAATTATGATTGTTGTATTATCATTAAACACACCATTTATTTGATTATTCTTAAAATTAGCTAATTTTATAAGCTGAAGATTTTGAAAATTTCCTTGCTTTTTATAATTGGGAGAATATTTTGAATTCAATATATCGTTAGAAGACATTTCTAATTTGCTGTGATTCATATTACTTTGTATTTAATTTTTTAAAAATAAGAATTAATTTCCTGTGTTTAATTGTAGGATATTAATTATGAATAACTTGAGGCCAAATAAAAAATTTTGTATGTGTAATCATAAAGGTTCATTCAAATTATAAATTCAGTTTTTAGTAAATCAATTATTGTGTCTGGATTGATAAATGATAATCCTTCAAATTGAATATATAAATTGACATTGTACACTGGTAGTAATTCTTTATTATTGAAAAAAGATTAAAATTATTAAATGTAATTATGAGTAATGGTTCTTTTAAAAATGTTAAATCGAAAATATTTTATGAGAATATGATACTTGAAACAATAGAGAGGGATAAAACTAAAAAAACTAACCCTTATTTAAATCGAAATGAGACAAGTAAATTTGAATATATATGTAACATAACATCAGGAAGAAATTCAACTATCCAAGAAGACAAACAGCAAAATAAAAATATTCAAAAACTCGCTAAAAATTTCAAAGAGAAGAAAATAAAATCAGCAGACATATATGATTTTTTCATCAACTCAAATCAGAAGAAAAATACAAATCAAAATTTATATCATAAACAGCCTCGAAATTTAAAATTAAAAATCTTTCATGAAGAGAAAGAAAAAGATGATAACGGAATAAAAAATAAAACTCAAATATCTAGAAAAAATAGTTTAGAAAAATTTAAACTTCTTCTAAACATACAAGAGGACACAGCAGACAAATCTTTCAGATCTCGTTTTGCTCCATCAACAGTAAAATTAGAAGAAAATTACGATCAGTTACCTAATGATGATTATCGTTTTTCTAAAATTAAGAAACAAATTAAATCTATTATCATAGGAAATGAAGAAATCGTACACAAAATTTTAAATGAGAAATTAATACTTGATGAAAAGCAATACAAACATAACAAAATGTTTTTACTCTCGGAAGAAATAAAAAGATTACCTCACATAAAAAATAGAATAGGTCACACCAACAGAAATCTCAGTCCTTTTTTGAAAAAACGAATCAACGATCAGGCTCATGAGAAAAATCCAAATTCAATTGATCCTAAAACAAATTTTATTCTAAGCTGTATTAAAAGAAATAATCTAATAGAAAGAGAAAAACAAAAAATATCTCCTAAGGAAAAAGCTGCAAGGGAGCGAAATCTTGAAGAAAAAATTAAAACTTATCACAATTCAATAAAAGATATCACTGCGGAAATTTTAGATAATGATAATTTTATTATCTACACTGGCTATTTTGTTGATAACATTGAAAGATACAAAAATGTGACGATTGCTGATGAAGAAATAAAAAATTGTATTATGAATTTTAAATTAAGAGAATCAAGCAACCAGGGTACGATGATGTTTAAATAACGTGCAAGTATATGAATTTATTGATTTTATAAATTAATAATATAAGTTTATTTAATTGTTAAATAATTATTATTAATTAATTATTTAAATTTCACTAAGAAAATGCAAAAAGTTTTAAAATTTCACTGAGTATAAATAGTCGAAATAAAATAGAAAAATAAATAAAATTATCAAAACTAAATGACTCACATGATCGAATCAAATGAAGAAGTTAAAACAACCGTAATCGAAGAGAAGGATCCTCTTATGGAAGAAAAGAAGAAAAAACTTCATCCTAGACCAGATGGGGACACATTAGAAACTGTAGAAAATCCTCTCGATTCCAAGAAAAGAAAACTTACTAACTTGAAAGACAGTGATGTTCCTACTACAGATGAGCACTCGTCAAACGAGGAAGAATCCAAAAAAAATAAAGAGGAAAAAATATTTCGAACAGCAGAGAAAAAGCATGTCGTAATTCTCTCTAAATCTGGTAAGAAGATAGTCCGCAGCAAGTCGCGCTCTCATATAAAATCTAAGTCCAAGTCTAAATCTAAAGCAAAATCAATTTCTAAAAAAGCTCACGAAGAATCCGTAAAGAAATCAGCAAGTAAACTCAAGGAAAAATACATTACAGAAAGTCCCTATTGCTTAAGGCCGAGGAAAAATATTGATTATTCGAAGCTTTCTGAAGAGCAAGAGTCAAATGCTGATAATCTGATATCACACACTGGTAAGCCTGATGACAATAACTCGGATTCCTCAGATGTATCATTCAAGCCTGAGAACAGTGAAAAGAGCTTTAAGAATTCTTCGTCTTCAAAAAAGGAGGCTAGTTCAACAGCTGAGCAAGAACAGGAAAATTTAATCAATAATTGTTCATTTACAGCTGTTCAAAATAAGGGTCCTAAGTCTTCCCTAATAAACCCAGATGAAGAAAAAGACTCAAAAGTAAAAGGGAAGTCCATAAATGAGACTGATGCTATTGAAGAGAAAGAGGACGCCAATTTAGAAAAATTTCCTGAAGAGTCAGAAATGATCAAGAATGCTGATGTCATTGACTTAAAGCACGACAAAAAAGGGTCCTTACGATTAGAGCAGGAAAATTCTGAAGAATCTAGGATTCTTCTAGGTAATTTTTTATAAATTATTTAATTTCCCATAGAAAATTTAAATGAGAGAGAGGAGAAAAATGAATCTTGCGCTCCCGAAGAAGTTGAAAATATGAAAAAAGACTCAGAGATTGCCTCAGAAAAGCAAGAGGGCGTTAATTAACTAATATATTTTAAAATATATCCATTAAATTAATATAAATATAAAAATTCTTAAATAGATTAAATTTATAGTTAGCTTAATCTCATATAATATATTAAATATTTTTAACATTATAGTGATATTATTTGTATTTTTTAAATTCTTATTTTCTTTTAATCTTCACAATTTTCCTGAAATTCATACATCCTTCAACATCCGAAATTTTTTGAAAGTGTCTAATTGACTCCAAAAGTTTTAATTTAGTTTTAGTAAACGAAGATAGAATGTGTGAATAGAACAATGGATTCAATTGTTGAACGAAATTAAGAACAGAGTCGAATATTTTAAATTCATTCACATTACGAATAATATTTTTAAAACTAATCGGTGAAAAATTTTCGATAAAACTAAGAATTTCATTTTTATGTGAATTTTTGACTTTTAAAAACTCTTCATCTCTGTCATCATTTTCATCAACGAACTCTTCTTCTTCTACGTTAGGAATTTCATCTACTAAATCTTCGTTATCTCCATAATTTGAAAGAGAAGAATCAGCGAAATCTTCATAATCGCTGTTGTCTTGTGAAATTTCGTCTAGTTCAAATTCAAATTCTTTGATATTTTTTTGCCTCTGATTAATTTTTTTTCCGCGATTTTTTCTCAGTGAATGCATATGAAGATTTTCAATTTTTTTTCTATTTTTCGAACCTTCTTTAATAAGTGACTTGAGGTTTTCTTTCTTCAGCTTATTCTTAAAGTTATTTTCATCTTCAATATTGAGTTCATTTGTAATCAAATTGTCGGTGTATAAATTATTCCCAGAATCTGATTTATGAATTTCTCTTTTCTTTTGATGTGAAATATTCCCAGCTTCCTTCTTGAGGAAGAGCAAATTATCGATATTGAAGTTGATGAGGTGCTTAATGTAGTTTACAATTGTATTGTCTTTATATGAATCGTTGAAGTTTGTTAAAATTTGTTGATTTTGAGTCACAAGTAGCACTATCATTTTGCTTGCAAATATAGATGAAATCTAAATTAGTTAAGTCTCTATAAAATTAACTTACTGAATTTTCTTCAATTGATTCGCCTCGTCCTGAAAAAGAAATTGATTTAATTAGGAAAATTTCTAAACTTTTGAAATTTTTTATAATAAAATTTTCATTGACAGAGGTGAGTTTTATTATTATCAGAAAAAATGTTAGCAGTATCCTGGTTATTAATTCTTCATTCACAATAGAGCGTTTTGTGAATCTTAATTTTAATATATTTATTATCCTGTTGCTGTCATCGTTTGAATCATCGTTGTATATATTGCTAATAGTGAGATAGTCCCAATAGAACTTACAAAAATTTTATTTTTAAAAAAATTATTCTTACTATTATGTAAACGATTAAAAGATTCATAATTGACAAATTTTCTTTTTCGTTTTTGCATACTTCATATTGATTTACCGAAGACAAGGTAAGTCTTGAACTTATCAAATTAAAAATCTAATTTATTTTAAATGTTATAATAATCCTTACCTTTTCTTTATATTCTAAGAAGTTTTCCATTCTTAAATTTTTCATAAAATTGAAAATGAAATTAATATGATACTCCTCAAATTTAAATTTTTTACTATCTCCCGAAGCAAACTTCTCTAGTAATGGAATTAAACATCCGACATAAACGCTAGGTACTAACTTCAAGTCGTTTAAAACTACTTGAATCATTTCTAAAATTTCTTCTTCGTACTCATAATTTACAAAAGAATCCAGATATTGAAGGAGTTTTAGCACCTCATTAAATATCATAGTTTTATTTTCTACAATATGACTTCTTTGAATGCAAGTTTGTAGTAAAGAAATAAGGCTATGAAGTTTTTCCAGAAAATTGAAATTTTTTTCTTTAAGGATATTTTTTTTCTCTGTTAAATCTTCTAAATTACCGTCTGAGAATTTAATCATGTTAGACCTTTCACTATCTAAATTTTTCTTATTTCTTATTATAATAATCTCGAATTCCTTCTGCACTCCGATCCAAAAGAATTGAAACACATAAAAAATATCATTTTCAATTTCATTAAAAAATAATGCGATTAAATTCTTAATAGTCTTATAGAACATGGGGTTTCCTGTTAGATTGTTGAAGTAAGGAAAATTAACCATATTCAGAATTGCTCTGAAGTTTATTCTTACAAAATCTGTAACAATGACTTTCATACTTTCATCGAATATGATGGAGTTAATAGAATCTAAAGCTATGAAATTTAGAGAAATATTTTTATTTTCGGAAAGCAAACATTTAATTAGGAAATTCATAGCATCGTCGAAAGATTTACTGAAGACTTGATTATTATCGTGAAACATGTCATCAAGATTAAATGCATAAAAATTACAAAGTTTAGCCTTAATAAACTCGTCCTTTATTTCAATCAGAATATGATTTAGATGATCGAATTTGTCTTCAAAGAAGGTTCTTATATTAATCCTATCGTAAATCAAGTATGAAACGGAGGAAAGCACCTGGAGTGATTGCTCAAGTAAATCCTCATCAGTCAGACTCTGAATATAGTCTGAAAAAATAGCTTGAATTTTTTCTTGTGAAATAATAGAGAATATTTGGGATAGATTGCTGTCTGATCCTGAATCTACTCTTTGCTTGTAAATAACATAGTGGATAATATCTGTGTAAAATTCTGTGATGAATCTTAAGAAACTGTCTATGTTTTCTGACATCACATCAACTAATTTAAGGCTTTTGACCTTAGGTGATTTTGCCATTTGTTTGCTTGACATGTCATAAAGACTGTTCATAAACTCCTCAGGTTCAATTAAGAAAAGCTCTCGTTCTAGCTGGGTTGTTTTAAGGTTTGGTAATATTATGTAACGAAATATCTCAATTTTATTTTCTGAGAATATATTCCCACCGACTGAGGTTTGTACCACATTTATCAAGA
>Ga0169931_10004652_pt1 | contig 21241 bp, 8 predicted proteins | sample Kivu_15m_20L_FD_129675 | JGI IMG/M metagenome (GOLD analysis project Ga0169931, IMG submission 129675) | Freshwater microbial communities from Lake Kivu, Western Province, Rwanda to study Microbial Dark Matter (Phase II) - Kivu_15m_20L... | ecosystem: Environmental > Aquatic > Freshwater > Lake ... | reverse complement strand
CACGCCGACATCCGTTCCGGCCAGCTATCCCTTCACCGCGCGCGCCAGCGACACTTACGGCGGCGTAGGCCTGCGCGCCTACACGCTCACCGTGGCCTGCGCGGTGCTGGACATCACGCCGAAAACACTCGCGGATGCCACGCAATACGCGGCCTACACCGCAGTCACGCTCAATGCCGCCGGCGGCACGGCCCCGTATTTGTGGGACATCACCAGCGGCGCCCTGCCCACCGGCATGAGCCTCAGCAGCGCGGGCGTTTTGAGCGGCACACCGGGCTCCGCGCCGGGAACTTATTCCTTCACTGTCCGTGCGCGTGATGCGAACAACTGCGTGAGCACGCAGGCGCTCAGCGTGCGCGTCGTCTGCCCGGCGATCACGCTTTCCCCCGCCACATTGGGCAACGCGCAGCAGTTCGTGGCCTACAGCGCCGTGCTGATGGACGGAACGGGCGGAAGCGCCCCCTACACCTTCAGCATCGACAGTGGCGCGCTGCCTTCCGGCATGAGCCTCGGCACCTCAGGCCTGCTCAGCGGCACGCCGACCGCGGCGCCGGGAGACTACGCCTTCACCGTGCGCGGCACGGACAGTGTCGGTTGCTTTGGCATTCGCAGCCACACCCTGCGCGTGACCTGCCCGGTCATCACCGTCACACCGGCCGCGCTGCCGAACGCACGGCAGTACCAGAGCTACAGCCAGACCATGAGCGCCAGCGGCGGCAATCCGGCCTACACCTGGTCTCTCGACAGCGGAGCGCTGCCGGAGGGGCTTGCCATCAGCAGCACAGGAGTCATCAGCGGCACGCCGACGGCGGCTCCTGGCACTTACAGCTTCCGCGTCAAAGCCACGGACAGCACCGGCTGTGTCGGCACGCGTGACTGCACGCTCACGTTTGACTGCCCGATCATCGCCATCACGCCGACGACGCTGCCGCAGGCCACCACGACCGAGCTTTACAGCGAGCAGCTCACCGCCAGCGGCGGCACGATGCCTTACACCTGGTCGATGGCTGCTGGTGCGCTGCCTTCCGGCATCACGCTTTCCTCAGCGGGTCTGATCAGCGGCACCACGGAGGCGGTCGGCTCGTTTAACTTCACCGTGCAGGCCAGCGACCTGAACGGCTGCGTCAAACAGCAGGCTCTCTCGCTCGGTGTGAACTGCGCCGCGATCACCATCACGCCTGCGTCGCTGCCGGCAGCGACGGTGGGGAACGCCTACTCGCAGCAGCTCGGCGCCAGCGGCGGTGTGGGCACGAAGACCTGGTCCCGCACCGGCGGCTCCTTCCCCACCGGCATGAGCATCTCGCCCACCGGCCTGATCAGCGGCACGCCGACGAGCTCGCCCGGCAACTACAGCGTGACGATCCAGGCCATGGATCAAAACAACTGCCCCGGCACGATCAACTACATCATCACTCTGCAATGCCCCGTGATCACGATTTCTCCCGCGACCGTGGCGAACGCGACGGTGGGCGTCAGTTAAACGACCACGTTGACCGCCAGCGGCGGCACCGGGCCCTACACCTGGAGCATTCCCACGGGTTCCGCGCCCGCCGGGCTGGCGCTCAGCCCCACCGGCATGCTCAGCGGCACACCGACGGTGGCCGGCAGCTTCACTTTTACCGCCGAGGCGCGGGATGTGTATCGCTGCGTGGGCGGCGCCACGGTCGGCATCACCATTGACTGCCCCGCGCTCGCGCTGACACCTGCCAGCCTTCCCTCAGGCTATCGCGGTGTGGCGTACAGCCAGTCCGTGACCAGCAGCGGCGGCGTCGGGCCTTACTCCTACTCTCTGATCGCTGGCAGCCTGCCTCCGGGCGTCACATTGAGCAGCGCGGGTGTCATCAGCGGCACGCCAACAGCGGCGGGCAGCCACAGCTTCACCGTGCGCGCCGTGGATTCCGCCTCCTGCTCCGGCACGCGTGATTATGTCATCACCATCAGCGGCCTGACGCTGGGCGACCTCGTCTGGGACGACCTGGATCAAAGCGGCACGCGTGATGTTGGCGAGCCCGGCCTTGCAGGCGTGACGCTGGAGCTGTTCTCCACCACGGACACGGTGGCTGGCAATGGTGATGATGTCTCGCAAGGCACGACGACCACGGACGGCACCGGCGGCTACGCCTTCACCGGCCTGGCGCCCGGTCGTTACTTCGTGCGCATCAGCTCTCCGCCCGCCACGCACCCGATGTCCTCCGGCGCGCAGGTGGGCGCGGACAACGGCATCGACGATGACAACAACGGCCTGCAGCCAGGCGGGAAGGGGACTGCCATCACCAGCCCGGTCGTCATGCTCTCGGTCGGTCGCGAGCCAGGGGATGTTGCCGGCGGTGGTGATGCGGACAACAGCATCGACTTCGGCCTGCGCGCCGTGCCTGCCTCGCTGGCGAACCTGCTGGAATATGATTTGAACGCCGCCAGCGGCGGTCTGCCCGCGCCGCCGAGCTTCAAGAACACCTGTGTCGTCAACGCGGCCAAAATCCAGATCGAGGACGACATGAACGGCCTTATGGACATCAGCGAGCCGACCACGAACGGCCCGATTCGCGGCGGCTCGCGCTCACGCCGCATGCGTGACTGGGACGCGGCCTACGACACCGCCTACGACGCGCAGCGCACCAGCCTCACGCAGAACCGTGACAGCCTCTGGATCCGTTTTGACCTGGATCCGACCACCACCGGGAGCATCGGAAACCTGCTCTTTGATGTCTTCCGTGTCGGCACCACGGCGCCCGTTCAGGGCAAGGTCTTCCTGACGTGGAAGGATGGAGCCGAGCATCACACGGCGGTCACCAACACCTTCTCCCTGCCGTCCACCGGCTCGTGGTACTCGCTGGACCTGCCATGGAGCAGCTTCATCGGCGGTGCCACGGCGGTCCCCACCGGGGCGCAGCTCGCGGGCAAGTCCTTCCTGCTGGAAATCTACCTCTGGGGCGGAGACGGCTCCGGCTACATCGACATCGACAACATCCTCCTGCAAGGCAGCGCCACCTGCGATCCGCCGACGCTCTCCATCGGTGACTTTGTCTGGGCTGACACCAACGGCAACGGCATCAAGAACCCGCGCGAGCCTGGTCTGCCCGGCCTGACCGTCGAGCTGCTGCGTCCCGGCGCTGACAATCTGCCCAACACCGCAGACGACCAGCCCGTGGCCGTCACCACGACGGACACTAACGGCTACTACCTCTTCAGCGGCCTGCCAGCCGGGCAGTACTTTGTGCGCATCCCGAACCCTGACCCGCTGTGGCCGGTGGCATCGCCTGCGGTCAACGCGGACAACGGTGTGGACAACGACAGCAACGGCCTGCAGCCCGGCGGCAGCGGCACACCCGTCCACAGCCCGGTGATCGATCTGGCCCTCAACAGCGAGCCCGGCAGCACCGGCGGCGGGAACCAGGAGATGACCATCGACTTCGGCTTCAGCGCCTCGCTCTCCATCGGCAACCTGGTGTGGTCCGACAACAACAACAACGGCGTGGTGAACGTGGGCGAGCTCGGGGTCGAAGGCGCTCAGGTGGAGCTGTTCCGCTCCACGGACAACACGGTGAACAATGGAGATGATGTGAAGGTGGGCTCGACGTTCACCACCGCCGCCGACGGCTTGTACAACTTCACCGGCCTGGGCGCCGGACGTTATTATGTGCGTGTCACGCCGCCGGTGTCCCATCCGCGCCGCAGCAGTTCCAGCAGCAGCTCGGACAACGGCATCGACAACGACAACAACGGCATCTCCCAGTCCTCGCGTGGCGCGCCGATCTACTCGCCCATGATCACGCTCTCCGCGCTGACCGAGCCGGGCAATCTCGTGGCTCCTTTTGGTGGCAACGCGGACAACACCATTGACTTCGGCCTGCGCCCGACCTTCTGCAGCATCGGCAATCTGGTTTACAAGGACGGCAACAACAACGGCATCTATGACTCCGGCGAGGGCGTGGGCGGTGTGCGTGTGGAGCTGCTGAACAGCGCGGGCGTGTTCGTGGCCAGCACCACGACAAGCACCTCCACCAGCACCCGCGGCCGGTACATCTTCAACAACGTGGTGCCGGGCTCGTACTATGTGCGCATTCCCGCCTCCGAGTTTGCCGTGGGCAAGCCGCTGGTGAACTCCATCTCCATCGCCCCCTCCAATCCGGGGGACAACGACCTGGACGACAACATCGTGGGCAACGACAACGGCATCGACAACGCCCAGCCCTGGGTCAACGGCATCAGCAGCGCGCTGATCCTGCTGGAGGACGACGGCGAGCCGACCAACAGCACTGGTGAAAGCGGCGCCTTCAACACCATCGACGACGGGGACGATGACAACGGCAACATGACCATCGACTTCGGCTTCAAGTCCTCCGGGCCTGCCGCCACCGGCTGCTACCACTTCCTGCTCACGGACACGAACCGCGATGGCGTGCTGCTGCAGAGCGGCGAGATCACCCCCGGCCAGGCCTACGACTTCAATTACACGCCGACGATCGCGCATCTCGACCATGCGGACTTCATTTATGACGCGGCGCTCAGCCGTGTCGTGCTCGACCTCACGCTGAACCAGATCGGCGCCAGCAAGGTGGACGCGCTGTGGTTCCTGGTGAGCACCGGCTCCGATCCGGCCACGGCGGAGCACGCGGTGGTTTATTTCGATGGTGTGAGCCGCTCCAATCCGAATGTGTCGGTCTATCGCTACGATCCTGCGCTGGGGCACGAGAGCTGGCAAAACAGCGCAAACCTCATGGTCAGCAGCGCGCCCGGCAGCACCACGGCCGGGGATGTTCTGCTGAAAAAAGTCACCGAAACCGGCTCCTCCGTCCGCTTCCAGCTCGTGCTGGACGTCAGCCGCGTGAACAACGCCATCAACTGGGCGGCGATGGGTGTGGACGAACTGGCCTGGGAGGGCATCCAGGCCGGAGGAAACGCCGGAATCGCCCTGCGCATGGTGGATCTCGACTCCGCCCCGGCTTACGACACGGACGGCGCCCTGACCTCCTTTAATTACACGCCTGGAGTGACGGCCGAAGGTGTGTTTGAAACCGATCCTGCCGGTGTCTTCACGCTCGCCACCGAGCCTTGCTCCATCTCGCCGTGGGTGAGCATTGGCAACTTCGTCTGGAACGACGCCAACAGCAACGGCCTGCGCGACGTGGGCGAGATCGGAATCAGCGGCGCGACGGTGCAGTTGTTCAGCCCTGGCGCGGACGACGCCGTCGGCGGCGAGGGCGAGAACGCGGACACGCAGGTCGGCGCGAGCATCGTGACCAACAGCGCCGGCGCCTACCTGTTCAACAACCTCGTGCCCGGCAAATACTACGTCCGTGTGACACCGCCGGTGAGCATTCCCGGCACGGGAGGCGTGCCGGTGGCGCTGGACAACGATGTGGACAATGACAACAACGGCCTCCAGCCCGGCGGTCCCGGAACGCCGCTCTACAGCCCGGTCATTGACCTCCAGGTCGGCACAGAGCCGCCCTCCGCCGTGGATGGTGACGGCACCAGCGGCAACAACACCATCGACTTCGGCCTCTTCACCGGCATCACCGTGGGTGACCTGGTGTGGAATGACTCCAACAACAACGGTCTCAAGGACAGCACGGAATCTGGCATCGGCGGCGTGCAGGTGGAGCTGGTGTCCACGGGCGCGGACGGGCAGATCGGCGGCACTGGTGAGAACGCGGATGTGGTGGTGCAGACGACATCCACGCAGAGCAACGGCAGCTACAGCTTCCGCACCTATGCGCCGGGCCTCTATTATGTGCGCCTGACACCGCCGGCCTCCTACTCGCTGGCCAGCAGCACGGTTGTCACGGATGACAACGCGGTCAACAACGACAACAACGGCTCGCAGCCGGGTGGTGGCGGTTCGGAGATCATGAGCATGGTGTTCCAGCTCACCGCAGGCGGCGAGCCGGGCAGCACCGGAGTCACCAACACCGAAAACACCATTGATTTCGGCCTTCGTGCCTGCCCGGTCATCACCATCACACCGGGAGCACTGGCGGATGTGATGCGTGGCTCCTCCTACAGCGCCACCTTCAATGCGGCTGGCGGCAACTCGCCTTACACCTGGAGCATCATCAGCGGCGCGCTGCCGGCCGGGCTCTCGCTTTCCAGCGCGGGCGTGCTCAGCGGCACGGCCAATGCGTCTCCGGCGACTTACAGCTTCACGGTGCGTGTGCGTGACTCATCCAACTGCTCCGCCACGCAGGCGATGACGCTGCGCGTGCTCTGCCCGGTGCTCTCACTGTCACCGACGAGCCTGGCCTCGGTCACTCAAGGCAGTGTGGTGAGCCAGCAGTTCACCGCGTCCGGCGGCGTGGCTCCTTACACCTACACACGCTCCTCGGGCACACTGCCGGCGGGGGTGTCCATCTCCAGCGACGGATTGCTCTCCGGCACGATCACTGGAGCGCCGGGTGCTTACAGCTTTGTGATCCGCGCCACGGATGCCAACGGATGTGTGGTGGACAACGCCGTCGTCTGGAACATCACCTGCCCGTCCCTGGTGCTCAATCCCTCCTCGCTGCCTGCCGCCACTCAGCACACGTTGTACGCGGCGCAGACGCTCACCACCTCGGCGGGAACCGCCCCCTACCAGTGGAGCGTCAGCGGCACACTGCCTGCTGGCATGAGCTTCAGCACCAGCGGCGTGCTCAGCGGCACGCCCACCAGCGCTCCCGGCACCTATAACGTGACCATCTCCGCCACAGACGCGAACGGCTGCGCGGGATCGAGGATTTACGGCATCGTGGTGAACTGCCCCACGATCAGCATCACCGCGCCTGCCCTGCCGCCCGGCACGAAGGGCGTGGAATATGCCGCGCAGCAGCTCTCCGCGTCCGCAGGCACCGCGCCTTACACCTGGAGCCTCGCCAGCGGCACTTTGCCCGCCGGTTTGTCACTGAGCAACGCCGGTCAGATCTCTGGCACGCCTTCCGGCGCGCCTGCGACTTACCATTTCACCGTGCGGGCCACGGACGGTGTGAACTGCTCGGCCACGCGGGCGTTGCAGATCGTCATCGCCTGCCCGACGCTTTCGATCGGCCCGGTGCCGCTGCCTTCCGCCGTGCAATACGCGTCCTACAGCCAGTCCCTGGCGGCGGGTGGTGGCACGGCCCCCTACACCTGGAGCCTGCACTCCGGTGTGCTGCCCACAGGCATGACGCTCTCCGCCGGTGGTGTGCTCAGCGGTGAGCCGACCAGCCTGGGCAGCAGCACGTTTGTGGTGCGCGCCACCGACGCCGATGGCTGCTCCTCAACACAAAGCTATACCTTCACGGTCGATTATCCGCCGGTCTCCATCCTGCCGCCCACGCTGCCTGACGCCACGCGTCTCGTTCCCTACTTCCAGCAGATCACCGCCAGCGGCGGCACGGCTCCTTACACTTACAGCAGGCTGACGGGCAATCTGCCCTCCGGCATCACGATTTCTTCCACCGGTGTCATCTCGGGCACCACGACGGCCGCTCCGGGCGTCTATTCCTTCACCGTGCAGGCGCTGGATGCCAACGGGGCGCCGGGCACGCAGCCTTACACGATCACGGTGCTCTGCCCGGACTTCGTGATCACGCCTTCCTCACTCTCGAATGCCACCGTGGGCGGCAGCTATTCCGCGTCGCTCAATGCGGTGGGCGGCACCGCGCCGTATGTGTGGAGCGTGGTCGGCGGCGCGCTGCCTGCCGGTCTCTCTCTGAGCTCCAGCGGCCTCATTTCCGGCACGCCGACGCAGGCGATGACCGCCTCGTTCACGATTGAGGCGCGAGATGCCTACGACTGCGCCGCCACGCGGCTTTACACGCTGGTGGTGAACTGCCCCGGCATCAGCATCACGCCCGCCACGCTGCCCAGCGCCTACTATGACTCCGCCTACAGCGAGCAGCTCAGCGCCAGCGGCGGCACAGGCCCCCATGCCTGGAGCGTCATCGCCGGCACGCCGCCAGCGGGCATCACGCTCTCCACAGCAGGAGTGCTCTCCGGCGTTCCGCAGGTCTATGGCACGGCCAGTTTCACCGTGCGTGTCACTGACGCCTACAACTGCTCCTCCACGCAGTCTTATTCTCTGCTGGTCAAGGGGCTGAGCCTCGGTGACCTCGTCTTTGAGGACACGAACTTCAACGGCCTGCGCGACATCGGCGAGCCTGGCCTCAAGGATGTCGTCGTGGAGCTGTGGGATCCCGGCGCGGACGGGGCCATCGGCGGCAGCGGACCCAACAGCGACCTGCTGCTGCGCACCACCACCACCGGCGCGCTCGGCCAGTATCATTTCGACAACCTCCAGCCTGGCGCCTATTTCGTCCGCGTGCTCATGCCCTCCCCGCTGCACATTTCCGCCGGCAATCCGGTGAACCTGGACAACGGCATCGACAACGACAACAACGCCGCGCTCCAGCCGGACGGCCCGGGCACGCCGGTCTTCTCTCCGGTCATCACCCTGAGCAAAGGCGGCGAGCCTGTCGTCGATGACGGAGATCCTGACACGGACTTCACGCTCGACTTCGGACTCTTCCGCGGCATGAGCGTGGGCAATCTGGTGTGGGAGGATGGAGACGACAACGGCCTGCGTGATCCGGGTGAGCCGGGCATCGACGACGTGCGTGTCGAGCTTTGGGCCACCGGCGCGGACGGTCGCGTGGGCGGCACCGACGATGTCCTGCTGCGCGGCACCACCACTGCGAACGGCGGTGCCTATCTTTTCAACGGCCTGCCGCCGCTCCAGGTGTATGTGCGCATCCCCGTGCCGCCCGTCGGCCATCCGCTGGCCAGCACCGTCACGGTCTTCGAGGACAACGGCATCGACAATGACAACAACGGTCATCAGGTTTCCGGCGGCAGTGTTTACAGCCCGGTCATCACCCTCAGTGCGGCGGACGAGCCCGGCTCGGGCGGCGGCACCTATGAGGAGCTGACGGTGGACTTTGGTTTCCGCAATGTCGCGCCGACCATTTATGTCTCGGCCACGCAGGCGGACAGCATTCAGACTTTCGATGTCATCAGCGGCCTTTACACCGGCTCGCTCGTGCCTGCCTTTGGCAACAGCCAGAGCCAGGGCAACGCCGACTGGGGGGACGTGCCCTACGCCATCGAGTTCGGCTCCGACGGCCACTGGTACGTCGCCCACTACGGCGCCAGCAACCTGCGCAAGATCAGCCAGCAGGGCGTGGATCTCGGTCCCGTGCTGGACAATTCGACCGCCAGCCTCAGCCTCGTGGCCCACTTTGCCATCGGCCCGGATGGAAATTTCTATGTGGTGGACGGCAATGGCGGCCGCGTCGTGCGCTTCCACGGCCCGGCCAGCGCCACGCCTGGGGCTCCCATCGGCGCCGCGCCGCACACCTTCATCAGCCAGAACGGCATTGAGGACATCAACTTCGGCCCGGATGGCAACCTCTATCTCGTCGTGCAGACCAGTGCGCTGCGCGAGGTGCGCCGTTACAGCGCCACCACCGGCGAGTTCCTCAACACCATCGTCACCGACATGCAGGTGGTGGAAATGGTGCCAGGCGGCCAGCCCATCGCCCTCATTTCCGGCATCGACATTCACGACAACATTCTCTACGGCGTGAACCGCAGCGATGGCGAGGTCTTCAGCGTCGATCTCACCCTGCCTGCCGCGCCCGGCCTGCCGCAGCTCATTGCCACGCTCTCCAGCGCCGGGGTCGGCGAAGTGGACACGCGTGACATTGAGTTCAACCCGGCTTCCAACCAGTTGTTCATCACCGGTTACAACTGGGGCAAGCCCGTGACAGCGGGCACCTATCTCAGCGGCGCCCTCATCCGGGTGAATGTGGAGGGCGCCCCCAATGGTGTTGTCAGCATCCACGAGGTGCCGATCCCGCGTCCGCCGGGCCCAAACAACGAGATCTGGTCCGGTCCTCGCTCGCTGGCCATCGGCCCGCCCATGGCGCCGCTGCCGGAGTCCGTCGCAGTTGGCTCGCTGGTCTGGAACGACCTCGATGCGGATGGCATCCAGGACGCGGACGAGCCGGGCATCCCGGGGGTGCGGGTCGAGCTGTGGCGTGATGCGAACGGTTTCGCCGGCGACGGCGCAGAGGAACTCGTTGGCTGGACTTTCACCGACACGCACGGCCATTACTACTTCTCCGGGCAGGCTCCGGGTGTTTACCAGGTGCGGATTCCTGTCTCGAACTTCGCCGACGGCCTGCCCTTGGCAGGCAGCGGCTACAGCAGCCCGCTCACCTCCATCCTGGATGACCAAATCGACGGCGATGACAGCGGACGCCAGCCTGACGGACCGAAGACCGTGGTTTACAGCCCTCTCATCACCCTGACACCTGGCGCCGAGCCTCTCGGCAACGGCACTGGCGGCGCGGAGAATGCCCGTGGTGGCGAGCTCGACAACCACACCGTCGATGCCAACGGCGACATGACGATCGACTTCGGCTTCGTCGAGCCAGGCATCATGGGCATCGGCAACCTGGTCTTCGTCGATGACAACGGCAACAACCGCTTTGATGTCGGCGAGGGACGTGATGATGTGACCATCGAGCTGTACCGCTGGGGTGATGTGCCTGGCATCACACCGCCCGTGGCCACCACCGTCACGGCGAATGGCGGCCTGTACCTCTTCAGCAATCTGTGGCAGGGCCAGTACTTCATCCACCTGCCGGCTCCTCAGTTTGAGGTCAATGGCAATCTGCGTGGTCTCTTCAGCCTGCCGGTGGTTTCCGTCAGTGACGACGATGTCGGCCAGGACGCCCTGCCGACCGACGAGCCCTGGGTCACTGGCATCAGCACGGTCATGGTCAATCTGATGCGCGAGCAGGCGCCGACGGATGACGGCATCGAAACCGGCCACGACTCCTCCACCGACCTCGACGACTTCAACATCAACCTCACCGTCGATATCGGCCTCTTCCGCCCTGTGGCGCTTGGCAACCTTGTCTTTGCCGACGACAACTCCAACGGCCACTTCGACGTGGGTGAGGGTATGCCCGGCGTGCGTGTCGAGCTCTACACAGACACCCAGTTCCCTGGGGTGGACAATCCGCTGTCTTTCATGACGACGGACGCGCAGGGGCGCTACGGCTTCAGCTTCCTCCGCCCCGGCAACTACATCGTCCATGTTCCGGCCTCCCAGTTCCAGCCGGGTGCCCCGCTCTACCAGCGCATCAGCATCCTCGAAGGCCTCGTGGGTGATGACGATGTCGGCGAGGACGGCATCAACAACGGCGATCCGGCTGTCAACGGTGTCTCCACCCTCGTCGTCAGCCTCTATCCAGGCAACGCGCCCACCGATGACAGCGGTGAAACCGGGTTCGAGCACACGTCGGACAATCAAATCGACGCCGCCGTCGATCTCACCATCGACTTTGGCTTCCAGAGGCCTGTCGGTGTTGGCAATCTGGTTTACATCGACCAAAACGAGAACGGCTTCGCCGACGTGGGAGAGGGCGTGGACGGTGTGACGGTCGAGCTTTACCGCGGGGACCAGACGCCCGGCTTCGGCCTGCCCATCTTCACCCGCGTCACCGCAGACGGCGGACGTTACTTCTTCGACTCGCTGCCGGCAGGCGACTACCGCCTGCACATCCCGCCCTCAGAGTTTGAGCCTGGCCGCCCGCTCCATGGCCTGGAGTCCTCCCCCGGCGTCAGCAGCGTCACCGAGCCGCTCGATGACAATGTGCCGGGCAATGAAAACGGCATTGATGACCCGACGCCGTTCCTGAACGGCATCAGCTCCGCCGTCTTCACCCTCGCTGTCGATGCCGAGCCCTCGGCCGCCGATGGTGAGACCGGCATCGGCTCCGACGCGGACGATCTTGACGATGACAATTTCAATCTCACCCTCGACTTTGGCTTCTCGCCCTCGAATCCGAACGGTGTCGGCGTCGGCAATCTCGTTTACGTCGATCTCAACGGCAATGGTGTGGCCGACGCGGGAGAGGGCATTGATGGCGTGCGTGTGCAGCTTTTCGCCGCCACGGCAGACCCGTTCACCACCGTCCCTCTGGCCACTCAGACCACGCATGACGGCGGGCGCTACCTCTTTGGCAACCTCGCCGAGGGAGACTACAAGGTCTTCATCCCGCCCACCGAGTTTGCCCCCGGCAAACCGCTCGCCGGCTGGCTTTCCATCCCCGGCCACGGCGGTGACAACGGCATTGACGACAACCTTGATGAAAACGGCATCGACTCAGCCACGCCGTGGGCCACCGGCATCAGCTCCGAGCCCTTCCGCCTCGCTCCGGGTGAGGAGCCGACCAATTCCCTCGGCGAGTTCGGCCAGCACGCCTTCATGGATGATGTCCGTGATGAAAACACCGACCTGACCATCGACTTCGGCTTCTTCCGCGCCGTTGCCGTGGGCAATCTGGTCTTCATTGACGCCAACTACAACGGGCGCGCCGATCCGGGCGAGGGCGTCGGCGGTGTCACGCTCGAGCTTTACGAGGAAGGCAGCGTCATTCCCTTCGACGCGCCGCTGGCCACCACTGTCTCAGAAAGCGATGGCAGCTACCTCTTCTCCGACCTCAATCCAGGCCGCTACTTCATCCGCATCCCTGCCTGGCAGTTCGACTTCGGCATGCCGCTCTACTTCCACGCCAGCGCCCTCGGCGCGCAGACGGGAGACGACCATCTCGGCGAGGACGGCATCGACGACGGCAATCCCTCCGCCAACGGCATCCAGAGCGCCGTCTTCGAGCTCACACCCACCGGCGCTCCCGTGGGCAGCCAGGAAGGCGGCCATCTGGGCTCCAGCGACGACCTGGATGATGCCGCCGTGGATCTCACCATCGACTTTGGGTTCGTGCCGCAGGTTTCCATCGGCAATCTCATCTTCGCCGACGCCAACAACGACGGCATCTTCGATCCGAACATCGAGTCCGGCGTGGACGGCGTCACCGTCGAGCTTTGGTCGAATCAAACGGGAGCCACCGCCCCCGTCGCCACCACCAGCACCTATGGTGGCGGCTTGTACCTCTTCAACGTGGCCCCCGGCAGCTATCATGTGCGCGTGCCCGCCTCAAACTTCGCCGAAGGGATGGCGCTGGCCGACAGCGTGCCGTCTCTTCCGGCGGGCGCCTCCGCCCCCGTCAGCACCGCCGGGGATGACGACAGCGGCCAGGATGGCTACACCACGGGCTCCGTGCTGGTGGAGGGGGTGCGCACACCTGCCTTCACCATTCTGCCAGGCATGGCGCCCACGTTTGACAGCGGTGAAACCGGCTACCTTTCCGAGATGGACGACTATGCCGACGAACACATGGACCTCACCATCGACCTGGGCTTCTCACCGAAACCACTCAGTGTCGGCAATCTCGTCTTCCGCGATCTCAACGAGAACGGCCATTACGACATCGGTGACTTCGGCGTTGCGGGCATCAAGGTGCGCCTTTTCAAGGTGGGCGACAGTCCCGCCACCTCCACGCCGGTGTCCGAGGTCGTCACGGGCATCGACGGCTCCTTCCTGCTGAACGCCTACGAAGCCGGAGAATACTTCATGCACATTCCGGCCTCCGAATTCAGCGGAACCTCGCTGCTCGCTGGAACGACCTCAATCCCGGGCCACGGCGCGGATGACGGCCTGGATGATGACGATGGTGAAAACGGCATCGATGCCGCCAACCCCGCCGCCACCGGTGTCAGCTCCATCGTCTTTGAGCTTGGCTATGGCACGGAGCCTGTCGATTCCGGCAGCGAGACTGGCTTCCTCGCAGCGCAGGACGCCTTCAATGACGGCGACGCCGATCTCACGCTCGATTTCGGCTTCACCGGCGGCGAACTGCCCAACTTGATGAGCATCGGCAATCTCGTCTTCAACGACTCCAACAACAACGGCGTCGCCGACGCGGGCGAAGGTGTGCCCGGTGTGTGGATGCTGCTTTACGCGGGCTCCGGCACTGCGGGCTCCACCAGCTCGATCCGCAGCACATTCACCGACGACAACGGCCGCTACCTCTTCAACAACCTCGTTCCGGGCACTTACACCGTTCACGTCGCCGCGGACAACTTCAAGGAATCCATCAGCATCGGCGGCGGCCCTGTCGGCCCCGGCCCGCTGGCGCGCAAAATGTCCCTGCGCGGTCATCAGGTGAACATCAGCGATGACAATCTCGGTGAGGACGGCATCGACGTGCAAAATCCTGAACAGGTCGGCATAACCGCGCCACCGGTGACCTTGATTGCCAACGGTGCTCCTATGGGCGCGGCTGAAAGCGGTTTCCAAGGCAGTAGCGATGATGCCACGGACAATCGTGTGAACCTCACGGTCGATTTTGGTTTCGCCACCCGCCTTGGCGTCGGCAATCTCGTCTTCCGCGACAACAACGCCGACGGCAGGTTCCAAACCGGTGTGGATGTCGGCATCGCAGGCATCACGGTCGAACTCGTTCACATCGATGGAGTCACCAGCCAGGAAAATGTCGTCGGCATGACCACCACGAACACGCAAGGCGCCTATCTTCTTTACGGTCCTCCCGCGCTCGCGCCACACGCATACAAGGTGCGCATTCCCGCCGCACAGTTTGGTCCCGGCGGTGTTCTGAACTTCCTTGTGCCCAGCGTTCTGACCGCCAGCGGTTCGGATGATGACACCAATCAAAACGCGCTTCCCACCATCGCGCCGGAAGTCACCGGCGTCTCCACTGCCAGCTATTCTGCCACCGCAGGCACACAGCCGACGGACGCCGACGGTCGCGAAACCGGCTTCAACAAGACAAGCGACAACGCCGACGACGCCAACATCAATCTCACCTTCGACTTCGGCCTCAAGCCGAAGGCCATCATGGTCGGCAACCTCATCTTCCGCGATGTGAATGGCAACGGCACCTTCGAGTCCGGCATCGACCTTCCGGTGCCCGGCGTCACCGTGCGCCTCTTCCAGCAGTCGCAGGCCGTCACCGCCACGCCCGTGTATGAGGCCGTCACCGCCGCGAACGGCACCTACATGCTCTACGCCACCTCGCCCGCCGCTTACTACGTCCACATCCCGGCGTCCATGTTTGCCGTCGGTGCTCCGCTCGATGGACTCAGGTCGGTCACCGGCCTCGGCCTCGTCAGTGCCACCACCAATGCCAACACCGACAAGGATGATCGCTTTGACGAAAACGGCTCGGATCCCTCTGTCCCCAGCGCCATCGGCGTCTCCTCCGGCATCGTCAATCTCTCCTATGGCGGCCTGCCGGTGAACAGCAATGTCACCTCCAGCGGCGGTGAGAATGGTTTCGAGGCATTCATGGATGATGCCGCCGACTCTTCCGGCATCATGACGGTGGACTTCGGCTTTGAAGTCATGGGCGGACAGCCGCTCGCCGCACGCCAGCAGCGCACGCTGGGACAAAGAGAAAGCACCAACACACCTGCCGCCACCTTCACCGCCTGGCAGTCGCAGAGCGGCCTCTCCAGCCTCAATCATCCCGATGACGATCCCGACGCCGACGGCCTCGTGAACCTCATGGAATATGCGCTCGGCACCGCGCCGGACAACGGCCTCGGCGTCTCGCACTTCCGCCTCGTCAACAACACGACCACCGGAGCCATCGATGCGCTCGTCACGCGTCCTGCTGGCGAACATCGCGATCTGCGCTACATCCTCGAAGGCAGCCGCGATTTCGCCACCTGGACCACACTCGCTCTCACGCCTGCGGTCAAAGCAGGCGCAGATCAGACCGAGACGCTCACCTTCAGCGCTGTCGATGCCGCGTTCACGGGTGCATCGTCCGGCTTCCTCCGTCTCAAGGTCACGCTCGATGCCGATCTCGACGGCACCGCTGAGTCAGCGGCCTTCACCAGCGCCTCCGGCTGGTCGCGCACGAGCTTCGCGGCCGGACGCCAGACGCTTTCCATGCCGCTGCTGCTGCCTGCCGTTTACACCGGCAAAGTCAGCTCTTTCAGCGGTCGCGATGTCGCCATCAACACCAACAGCTTCGACATCCGCACGCTTTGGCAGCAAGGCGTCGCCTATTACGCCGAGGTGCTCGACGGCACACTCGCCGGACGCGTCTTTGACATCGACACCACCGCCTCCAACGGCAGCGTGCTCGCCTTCACCTCCGCTGCTGACGCAAATCTGGCCGGAGCGCGCCTCCGCGTCCGTCCGCATCACACACTCGGTGGTTTGCTGCCGACGGACATGCTGCAGCCGGCTGCCGTGGCAGAGGAAGCGGACCGCGTCATGTTCTTCGACACCGCCATGAACAACTTCCAGGTCCTCTGGCTCCAGGCCGCAGCGGACAAGGCCCGCTGGACGGACACCGACGGCGCTACGGACATCTCCAGCCGCATCATTTCGCCGCAGACAGGCATGTTTGTGCAGGTGCGTGCCACGCCCGTCACGCTCACCTTCATCGGCGAGGTGCGCGCCGCTTCGCTCGCCCTTCCGCAGGCTGCTGGCACACATCTCCTCGGCACCGGCTTCGTCAAAGCACAGGCACCCGGCTCGCGGCCGCACACCACCGGCTCGCGCCTGCGCCTGTGGAGTGGCGACGACGGCTCAGGCTCGTCTGCGTATCAAAACTACCTCCTCGCACCCGATTCCCGCTGGATCGACGAGTCCACCAGCCTCGAAGTCACGGACGAGCCGCTGCTCGATGCCTTCCGCGCCTTCTTCCTCGTAAAATAAACCGTTCCAGCGCCACACGAAGGCGGTTTCCAGTTTGCAATTCTCCGTTTCCCCATTGCAGTGCGGCCCATGCTCCGCCGCCTGCTTCTGCTGCTCCTTTTCCTCCCTGGCTTGGTCAGTTGCAACACCGTTCGCAACACCAGCACCACCACCTTCCGCTACGGCCGCAAATTCGTCACGCATGAGATTCCCCGCGCTTCGCGCTTTGTCTGGCGGCAGGTCAGGGGCCTCTTTGGCGGCAGCACGGACGACGGCTCCTTCTGGTCCGCCGACGAGATGACTGGAAAGCCCTCGATTGTCATCAATCTCGGCGAGCAGATGGTTTATCTCTTCAAAGGCGGCGAACTCGCCGGCGGCTCGCCCATTTCTTCCGGTTCCGAGGGCTATGACACGCTTCCGGGCAGCTACCGCATCATGGACAAAGACATCGATCACAAATCCTCGATCTATGGCGACTACGAGGACTTCGACGGCAATGTCATCCTGCAGAACATTGACAACCGCAAGGACCCGCGCCCGCCCGGCACGCGCTTCGAGGGCGCCAAGATGTACTACTTCATGCGCGTCTATGGCGGCGTCGGCATGCACCAGGGTTATCTCCCCGGCTACCCCGCATCACACGGCTGCATCCGCCTTCCCGGTCATATGGCGGAGAAATTCTATCAGCACGTACAGGTCGGCACGCCCGTTGAGATCGTGCCGTGATCACGTTGACGATTTCTTGCGCTCTTGGTCTCCTTCTTATCCGATTGGCACCTCAAAGTATTCCAGCGCCCATTCGCGCATGTAGCGGACGCGTTCGGGCATGAAACGATAGATGATGAGCTCGGGGTTGTCGATCGTGCCGAGGTAAGCACGCAGAAGCGGGCTGGCGTCCCAGATTTCCTCCAGCAGGGCACGGTCGGTGACGATTTCGGCCCGTGAGGTGATACGCACCTGGTGGTGATCATCGTCCGTGTAACAGAGTTCCGCCTTCGGATTTTGCTCCAGCTCGCGGGTCTTGCCGTAGCGGCGCAGGTTGGCGACATAAACCGTGAAACCGTCCGTGCGCACCGGCGAAACGGGCCGCACACGAGGTTGGTCACCATCCAGGGTGGCGAGCATGGGGAACTTCGCGGCCTTCATGGTGGCCCGGGCGAGCTGGGGTAGTTCGGCCGGATCGACAGGCTTGGGCTGGGGGGGCTGGGGCATGATGAGGATATACGTCGTGAACGCGGGGTGTCTAATCTGCGGGCAGATTTGGAGTTCCCAAACGAGGCGGAGCCGCTAGTATGCGCACGATTTTCTCGCCCATGAAAAACCTGCCCACCGCCTTTCAGCGCAACACGATGTGGACCGCCGTGACGGCGCTGTCGATCACGGTGATCGGAGTGCTGGCGGTGGGTTTGATTTATCTGATGACGCAGGTGATGGCCTTCTTGCAGCCGATCCTCGTGCCCTTTGCTGTCGCGGGAGTGCTCGCCTATCTTCTGGAGCCGGGGGTGGAGTGGCTGGAGCGTCGCGGGCTGAATCGCCAGCGCTCGGTGCTGCTGGCCTTCGTGGTCTTCACGGTGGTGATCGGCGGCCTGGGCTGGTGGATGGTGGTGAAACTGGGCGATCCGACGGCGAATCTGGCCAAACGGGTGCCGGTGTATGTTTCCAAGGCGCGTCAGGCCCTTATCGACTTTAACGCGAAGGCCGAAAGAGAGTGGGGTGTGACTCTCCTGCCTCATGCTGCGATCCAGCCGAAAGCCGGACAGACTCCGGTGGTCGCCAGCACTGCTTCGGAGGAGAATTTCGACCTGCAAACCTTCCTCAGCGGTGACTGGGCAAAGACCAACCTGCCCAAAATCCCCGGCATGGTCTGGTCCTTCGTCAAATCGAGCGTCGGCGGCTTCCTCGGCGTTTTCGGCTTCCTGCTCTCCTTCATCATCGTGCCGCTCTACTTGTATTATTTCCTCATCGAGAGCGCCAAGATTCAAGAGCAGTGGTCGGATTACCTGCCGCTGCGCGCCTCCGCCTTCAAAGACGAGGTCGTGAGCTGCTTGAACGAGATCAATGGCTACCTCGTGGCCTTCTTCCGTGGCCAGCTTTTTGTCAGTGTGATCAATGGCATCGCGACCGGCATCGGGCTGGTCGTCGTGGGCTTGGATTTCGGCCTGCTCATCGGTCTGGCGCTGTGCGTCGCGGGCATCATTCCTTATCTCGGCATCGCCTTGTGCTGGATTCCGGCCGTCATTATCGGGGCGGTGCAGGGCGGCAGCGCTTTGATCCCCGGTGACCCCTGGTGGCTCATGCCGCTCGTCGTGACCGGCGTGTTCGCGCTGGTGCAGCAGATCGACGCGCTCTTCATCACGCCGCGCATCGTGGGGGAGGCGGTGGGCCTGCATCCCATGACGGTGATCGCCTCCGTCCTCGTGTGGGGCCTGCTGCTCGGCGGTCTGCTCGGTGCCATCCTCGCCGTCCCCCTCACCGCCTCGGTGAAGGTGCTCTTCCAGCGCTACATCTGGCGCGCCCGCATCGCCCCGCAGACCATCGGCGGGGCCAGGAAGGAGGCCGCGTCATGCTGACGAGCACCCGCTATGCCGGCGTGATCCACACCGGCCACCATACCTACAAGCCTGTGCATGGCGTGCTGGGTTTCATGATGTCCTGCGGAGCGTGCGTGCTCCTGATGCGAGTGCTGCTCCACTTTTTCAAGGAGGACGAAGTCTCGCGGCAGGCCATGGAACATGCCACAGGCCTCTCGGTGGTTGGCTGCCTGCTCTTTTTCTGGGGTACCACCTGGTTTTTCTCCTTCATCACCGGTTACTCGCGGAAGCTTTCGATCGGTGAGGGCGGGATCCGCTACGGCGCGGCCTACTTCGCCTGGCCGCAGGTGGCCGCTATCGGTGTGCGCATGAAGCGTGGCACTTTCCAAGTTCATGTGCGCCGCTCCCGAGGCTGGTTTGCCAGCCGTTGGCTGATCACGGACGATGGAATGACGCGTGAGATGGCCGAAGAATTCATTGAGGAACTGAGACGGCAGATACTGCCACATTTCCCGCGCCTTGAGATCACCCGCCTGCCGGAAATGTCCAAGGCAGCCACCGTATCTCACTCCATGGAGATTGGAACTGGCGAATCCTCCGCAGAACCCCATGCGTGAAGTCCTTCTCATCTTTCTCGGCGGCGGTCTCGGCTCGGTGGCACGGTATGCCACTGTCGTCGCTCTTGCGCGCATGCTGCCGAAGGCGGTTTTTCCCTGGGGCGTCTTCACCGCGAACATCCTCGGCAGCTTCATCCTCGGCTTTCTCTTCGCGCTGCCGGCGATGAAGGAAAAAAGCAGCGGGCCGTGGCTTTTCGCCGCCACTGGCTTCCTCGGCGGCTACACCACCTTTTCCACGCTCGCCAACGACTCCTGGCTCCTGCTCGTGAACCAGCACTCCTGGCTGGCCTTGCTAAATGCCTTTGGCAGCATGGCTCTTGGCATCACCGCCGCAGCACTGGGCTGGTGGGCGGGGAGCAGGTGCGCGTGAAACTCACGCCTGCGGCTTTTCGGCAGACGCCGTGGCGGCTTCGGCATCTTCTTCTCGTGCCGAACCCACCTTGAGGGAAATCTTGATCCCATGCTTCGCAGCCGCGGTGTTCAGCAGGGAACGGATGGCGCTGATGGTCATGCCATTTTTGCCGATGACGTGACGCACGTCTTCCTGGGCCAGTTGGACCCGGTAGGTCACAGCACCGTTCACATTGGTGCCGATGGCGATGGTCGCCTGCTGCGGGTGGTCGATCAGATTCGCCACCACATACGAAAGGAACTCGCGGAGGGCTTCCGGCGCGTCCATGGCGATTTTAGGCCGAAACGGAAGCGGTCTTGATGATGCTGGCCACCGTTTCGGAGGGCTTCGCACCTTGGGAGATCCACGCGTTGACGCGGTCGAGGTTCACCGTCGCGCCCTTGAGGCCCTTCTGAGGGTCATAAGTGCCAAGGATCTCGAGGAAACGGCCTTCCTTCGGGAAACGCTTGTCTGCGGCGACAATACGGAACACCGGACGGTGCTTGGCACCTTCTTTGCGGAGACGGAGGACAACGGCCATGATTCGGATCAGTGAGGGGTCAGGTTTTGGGGACGCGCATGGTGGAGACTCCGGGACGGAAAGCAAACGGAATTTTCACCCCAATACCTCCCGGATCACATGCCCGTGCACATCCGTGAGGCGGCGCTCGATGCCGTTGTTGTAGTAGCTCAGGCGTTCGTGGTCGATGCCCAGCAGGTGAAGGAGCGTGGCATGTAGGTCGTAAATGGTCGCCACCTTCTCGGCGGCCTGGTAGCCAAACTCGTCCGTGGCCCCGTGGCTGAAGCCTTTTTTCACCCCCGCACCCGCCAGCCAGACCGTGAAGCCCTTCGGATTGTGATCCCGGCCGTTCGCTCCCTTCTGGAAGGTCGGCATGCGGCCAAACTCGGTCACAAATGCCACCAGCGTGTCCTGAAGCAGTCCCCGGGCCTTCAAATCCTTCAGCAGCCCGGCCACCGGCTGATCGAGGATCGGCCCATGGACGGAATACTGCTTCTCGATCGTCTTGTGCCCGTCCCAGTTGCCCACGCCCTCGCCCATCGCGTAGGAGCCGTTGAAAAGCTGCACAAAGCGCACGCCGCGCTCGATCAAGCGCCGCGCCAGCAGGCAGTTCTTCGCGAAACCTGCCTTGTTCTCGTTGCT
>Ga0169931_10004651_pt1 | contig 21253 bp, 22 predicted proteins | sample Kivu_15m_20L_FD_129675 | JGI IMG/M metagenome (GOLD analysis project Ga0169931, IMG submission 129675) | Freshwater microbial communities from Lake Kivu, Western Province, Rwanda to study Microbial Dark Matter (Phase II) - Kivu_15m_20L... | ecosystem: Environmental > Aquatic > Freshwater > Lake... | reverse complement strand
GAACCAAGTTGGTTGCGCGTCGTGTCGATGCCTGCAGCAATGAAACTGCGAATCAGCGAAACAAGTTCTCCCGTTGACAATCGATCGCCCGCCTCTTCGGCGACGATGAGCTTGCTCAGGAGATCGCTCGAGAGGTTGTTGCGACGTGCTTCGATCAGGCCGACGCAGTAGCGGTCGAACTCGGCGGCATCGCGCGCCAGTCGCGCATCGCGTTCGGTATCACCAACTGCCGACGACTTCAACACCTGGAAATGTGATTCAGCCCACTTGCTGTAGAGAGGGAAGTCGTCGCGGCCCGTGCCGAGCATGTCGCCGATCACCGCAACGGGAAGTTCGTCGATCATCGACTGGAACTCGATGGTGCCGTTGTTTGACACCGTCGCTTCATCCACGAGGCGTTCCACATGGGCACGAATCGCAGGGCGCAGGGTGTCGATCGATTTCGGTGAGAAAGCCTCCGCAACGAGGCGGCGCAGTCGCAGGTGTTTCTCACCCTCGGCGAGAAGGATGTCGTCGGCGGGAAGGGAACTCACCGGATCGGCGATGCCGGCAAGAAGCCCCGGCACTTTGCCCGCCGCCTGGTGCAGACGACGTTCGCGAAGAAGCGCAGTCACGTCGTCGTGGCCGAAGACCACGTAGCCACACAACCAGCGTTGGATCCACCCGTTGTCGCGCGAAGCCGCAACCTCGTCGTGGTACTCACCGGGGGTCGGGTTGTCGAGCGACATGCGATAGCGCGGCAGGTCGAGGTCTCCAACGGGTACGGCCATGTCAGTCGATCCTCATTCGTTCCTCAGAAGTGGCAGGACATCGCGGGCGAAGCGCGCGCATTCGTCGCGGTGTGGGTAGCCCGACAGGATGAACGCATCGATGCCCATGTCGCGGTAGCGGTTGATCTTGTCGGCGACTTGTCGCGCAGCACCGACGATGGCTGCGCCGCACCCACTGCGCGCCCTGCCGATGCCTGTCCACAAGTTTGGTTCGACGAAGCCGTCGACTGCCGACGACTCGCGCAATTCGGCCTGACGGCGCACGCCCGTGCTCTGTGAGTCGAGCGACCGCGCGCGAATACGCGCTCCTTCTTCGTCGTCGACGGTAGCAATCAAGTGATGCGCCGCCGCGATTGCCTCGGCTTCGGTGTCGCGCACCACCACGTGGCAGCGGTACCCGAACCTCAATGACCGACCAAGACGTGCAGCGCGCTCACGGAGATCTTTCATCGTCGCGGTGATCATCGCCTCGGTGTCGGGCCACATCAGGTACACATCGGCACCCGCCGCCGCGACGTCTCGCGCCTCATTACTGAGTCCGCCGAAGTAGAACGACGGGTCGACCGGGTTCTCGACGCAGATCCGCGGGGCATCGAGGTGCACCGAATGGAACTCGCCGTCGAAGTCGACGCGTCGTCCGTGCATCAACGTGCGCACGATCGTCAGCACCTCGAGCGTGCGTCGGTATCTCGCGGGGCCGTCGAGGGTCTCGCCGGGTAGGTCGGACGAGATGATGTTCACCGTCAAGCGGCCACCGAGGGTTTGGTTCAACGTCGTCAATTGACGGGCAAGCTGCGGAGGCCACAGTTCACCGCAGCGCACCGCGACGAGAAGCGACATCGTCGATGTGAGCGGCGCGATCGATGAGGCAAACGAAGTGGTGTCGATTCCGAGGTCATACCCCGAGGGCAGAAGGATGTTGTCGAATCCACCGCGTTCGGCTTCCAGAACGATGTCGCGGCAGTGTTCCCAACTGCTGCGCAGGTCGGGACGAACGACACCGAGTTGTTCGTAATCGTCGTCGCACAGCGCACCGAACCATGCCAATTCGGCCGACGGCCGTGCAATCTCGGCCGAAGGCCGCGCTGCACTCACGGCAGCGGCACGCCGTCGCTCGCCACGACGATGCGATACACGTCGGTGCGCGAGAGTGTCACGCGAACCGCAGATGCAAGGTCGCTCAAACGGTCGGCCCGTTGCGTACCGACCAATGCCACCGCATCGGCGGGGTGGGCCAGCACGAACGCGATCGCGACCGCTGCGCGCGACGTTCCCTCGCGTGCGGCAAGTTCGTCGAGAACCGACACCAGCTCGGGTCGCATGCCCTCGCCCGTGGCGAGGCGACCACCGGCAAGCGGACTCCACGCGAGTGGAGTGATGCCTTCTTCGATGCACAGGTCGAACGTGCCGTCGCGCATCGGTGCAAGCGCGGTGCACGAGAACTCGGGTTGGGTGGATACGAGCGGTTCCTCCAGATACGTCGATAGCGCGATCGTCTGCGAAGGCGTGTAGTTGGACACGCCGAACATCGAGACCAGTCCGCGGTCGCGCAGCGAAGCGAACGCGACGGCGATCTCTTCGGGGTGCGTGAACATATCGGGGCGATGGATTTGGTACAGGTCGACATGCTCGACGCCCATCCTGCGCAGCGAGGCCTCGCATGCAGAGATGAGGTACGCACCCGACGAGTCGTAGGGAATGCCGGGGATGATGCCGCCTTTGGTGGCCAGCACCATGCGGTCACGCAACGACGTGTCAGCGGCGAGCACCCGACCCAGCGCCTCTTCGCATGCACCGAAACCCGTTCCACCCCAATCGAGGCCGTACACATCTGCGTTGTCGATGAGGTTCATTCCCAAATCGAGAGCAGTTGCGAGCAGGCGACCGTTGTCGGCGTCGGACGCACCGGTGAGACGCCAGCAACCGAAACCGATCGGGCCGATCTCCACTTCGTCCCCGAGCCGACGGGAGGCATCGGACACGAGGTTCTCTTCCATGGACTCAGGTTAGTCGTGTGCGGAAAACGCAACATATGGTGAGACCGTGAACGAGTCGTGTCCGAATCCCGTGCGCCGCGCGGTGATGGTGCAGCAGTGGCGCGACCTCGCCTACATCCACTGGCGCTACGACCCCGCAACGGTGCAGGCGCTCTTGCCACCGGGGCTCGAAGTCGACACCTTCGACGGTTCGGCCTGGGTTGGTCTCATACCTTTCTCTATGCGCGGCATCACGTTGCCCCGCATGCCGGCCGTGCCGTACTTCGGGTCGTTCCCCGAGATCAACGTGCGCACCTACGTCCGCCACAACGGCATCCCCGGAGTGTGGTTCTTCTCTCTCGACGTCAACCGCCTCATCCCCGCAGTCGTGGCCCGCACCACTTATCTGTTGCCGTACTGCTGGGGGCGGGCCGCGAACCGCATCGAGGGCAGCGTCTTGCGGTCGAACGTCGAGCGTCGCTGGCCCTCGCGCGCCCACTCATCCACCACGGTCGAGATCGGCCAAGCGATTCCGCAGTCCGACGAACTTTCGGTGTTTCTCTCGGCGCGCTGGGGTCTCTACTCGCGCGGTCTCTTCGGCGGCCTCATGTATGCACCCGTCGATCACGAACCCTGGCCCCTGCACGAAGCACAACTGAAGGCCATTGACCAGAACGTTGTCGAGGCGGCGGGGTTGCCGACGCCATCGGGTGACCCGCACGTGATGTTCTCACCAGGCGTATCGGTGCGCATTGGTCGTCCGCGCCGTGTCAGGCGTCGCGCCTAGTCTCAACGTCATGGAGAAACTGCGCTTCGGTGTCATCGGCACCGGGATGATGGGTTGCGAACACCTGCGCAACCTTCTTCCCATGGACGACGTCATCGTCGCCGCGGTTTCCGACCCCAACGAAGAACCACTCAACTGGGCACAGCTCACGATGGGCGAGAAGTGGAACGGGGTCAGCGCCTTCCGCGACCATCGCGACCTGCTCGCAGCCGGTCTCGTCGACGCGGTCGTGATCGCCTCCCCGAACCACACGCACAAAGCGATCCTCGACGGTGTTCTTGCAACCAACGTTCCCGTCCTCGTCGAGAAACCGATGTGCAACACCGTCGACGACTGTCGCAGCATCGTCACGGCATCGAAAAACAGAAACGCCATCACGTGGGTGGGTCTCGAATACCGCTACATGCCGCCCATTGCCAGGTTCCTCGACAGCATCCGTGCCGGCGACATCGGCACGCTGAAAATGCTCGCCATCCGCGAGCACCGGTGCCCGTTCCTCGTCAAGGTCGACAACTGGAACCGCTTCTCACGCAACACGGGCGGCACTCTCGTCGAGAAGTGCTGCCATTTCTTCGACCTCATGAACCTCACCGTTGGTGCGCGGCCCGCCCGTGTCTATGCAAGCGGTGGTCAGGACGTGAACCATCTCGACGAGGTCTACGACGGCGAACGGTCCGACATCCTCGACAATGCATACGTGATCGTCGACTACGAAAACGGCGTGCGCGCCATGCTGGATCTCAGCATGTTCGCCGAAGGCGGTCGCAACGAACAGGAAATCGTCGCCGTCGGCGACAGAGGCAAACTCGAGGCAGCAGTACCCGGCGACGGAAATCTGTATCTGGGTCGTCGTGCCGATCGCTCGGTGACGCCCCTCGCAGTTACCAACGAAGAAGTCGGCCATGTCGGCTTCCACCACGGCGCCAGCTATGTGGAACTGCGCAGGTTCTGCGACGCCATTCGGGGCACCGGTCCCGTCGAAGTCGATACCACCGCCGGCCTGTGGTCGGTCGTTGTCGGCGCCGCCGCCCACAAGTCGATCGACGAAGGTCGCCCCGTCGACATCGCCGAATACGGCCTCTCGCAACCGACCTAGTGTTGCGGGCATGCTGCACCCCTTCGACGACTTTCCGGTTCACCAAAGCTCCGCGCCGGTCATGCACGTCTTCAGCGACGCGCCCGGTGTCTACGACCGGTACTTCTACAACGGTCATGACGCCAAGGGTGAAATCTTCTTCGCAGTTGCTTTCGGTGTGTATCCGAACAAGCAGGTGATGGACGCAGCATTCTGCGTGTCGGTCAACGGAACGCAACACAGCGTGCGTGCATCGCGACACTGTGACCGCGATCGCACGAACCTCGAAGTCGGCGCGATTCGTATCGAGGTCGTGCGACCCATGCTCGAACACCGCATCATCGTCGACAACCGCTTCGGTGTATGTGCCGACATCACATGGCGTGCAACGTCGGCTCTTCTCGAGGAACCGTCGTTCAAGCACCTCGAGAACGGCCGGCCACAAATGGACTACACGCGCATGACGCAGTTCGGCGAATGGTCGGGTTGGGTGGAAGTCGACGGCAAGCGCACCACCCTCGCCGACATCGGCGGTATCACCGGCTGCCGCGACCGCTCATGGGGCGTACGGAACTCGGCCCGCAGCGCGAATGGTCCGAAGAAGGCACCGCAGTTCTTCTGGCTGTGGGCTCCCACCACCTTCGGCGATCAGTACACCCATGCAGCCATCAACGACTACGCCAACGGCAGGTCGTGGCACCGCAGCGGAGCCGTCACCGCGCGCGTCGCGCATTCATCAACGTCAACCGAATCAGTTCTCGACGAAACCAAGGTCGACCGTTGCACCGCGGTGCGCATCGAACCGAAATGGGCAACGGGTACCCGGTGGCTCGAATCGGCAACCGTCACCCTCGAACGCTGGCGTGCTGAACCCATAGTTGTCACCTACACACCGCTTCTTCGGTTCTTCATGCGCAGCATCGGCTACACGCATCCCGAGTGGGGCCACGGTGAATGGAAGGGTGAGTTTGCAGAACAGCGTGACGAGTTCGTCATTGCCGATGCCAACCCCGCCGACCCATCGATGTTGCACCTGCAGAACCTCTGCCGTGTCGAATCAAACGGCAAGGTGGGCACCAGCGTGTTCGAACACCTCGTCATCGGCCCGCACGAACCGAGCGGATTCGATTCGATCCTCGATGGTGCCCGCTGAGGAGTCCCGATATCGCACATACTTGAGGCATGCCCAATGCTCCGCGTCTCCAACGACTGAATGTCATCGCAACCATCCTGCATCTTGTGCAGGGAGTCGCGATTCTGGTTCTGGCGAACGACTTCGCGCTTCCCGTCACCACGTTCTTCTGGAACGATGCCCCGAACAACCGCCTCGATGTCACGCGACTCGAGCGCGGGTTCGATGTGTCGATTGCGTGGGCGGCGGCGACGTTCCTCTTTCTCTCCGCGTTGTTCCACTTCATCGTGTCGACAGTGGGTCGCAAGACCTACGAAGTAGAAATAGCCGCTGGCCAGAACCGCTTCCGCTGGATCGAGTACTCCATTTCTTCGACGCTCATGGTCATCGCCATTTGCCTGGTGTTCGGCATCGGCGACATCGCCGGACTCTTGGGTATCGCCGGGGCGAACGTGGCGATGATCCTTTTCGGTTGGATCATGGAAGTCGTCAACAAGCCGGGCGACAAGGTGTGGTGGACGCCGTTCTGGTTCGGGTGCATCGTCGGAATCGTGCCGTGGATCGGCCTTGTCATTTATCTGCTGGGCCCCGGCAGCGAGATGCCGAAATTCGTCTACGGCATTTTCGTCAGCATCTTCGTCTTCTTCAATCTCTTTGCGCTGAACCAGTATCTGCAGTACCGCAAGGTGGGGAAGTGGGCCGACTACGTGTACGGCGAGAAGGCCTACCTGTGGCTCAGCCTGACGGCGAAGAGTGCTCTTGCCTGGCAGCTCTTTGGCAACACCTTGTCGGGGTAGCCGCTGCGTGGTTTTTGTCAAGAAACGGTGATCGGGCTGTCGCGATGGGAAAAGACCCAAAATGTCGCACTAATGTTCGGCCATGAGAGTCGACGCGAACTTCTTTTGTACGGTGCCGATGGACGACGCGGGCAAGGTCGAACCGACCAAGCGTCGCTACGACAACAACGCGGTGATTGAGTGTTACAAGAACCTCGTCGCGTGGGCGAAGACCGCCGACGAGGTGGGCATCGACACGATGTGGTTGACGGAACACCATTTCCAGTACGAGGGCTACGAAGTTCTGCCGAACCTGATTCTGTTCGGTCAACACCTTGCGGGCCAGACGACGAATCTGCGCCTTGGGCAGATGTTCAACGTCGTGCCGCAGTGGCATCCGTTGCGACTCGCCGAGGACTTCGCAATTGCCGACATCGTGACCGGTGGTCGCATGGAGTTCGGCGTCGGTCGTGGCACGGTGCCACGCGAGGCATGGAGCCTTGGCACGGTCGTTGCATCGGGTGACAACGCCATGTCGGCCGAACACGACCGCATCAATCGTGAAGTGTTTGAAGAGTCGATGGAGGTCATCAAGACCGCCTGGACGAACGAGCGCTTCTCGTACCGCGGCAAGCACTTCGTGTTCCCGCCCGACGACATTCCCGACCGCGGCAAGTACGTCGACGACCTCACGTTGATTCCGCGGCCATTGCGCCAGATCGACGTGTACCAGCCCGTGACGTCGCCTGAAACCGTCGAGTACGTGCCGCGCGAGGGTCACAAGGCCGTGTACTGGTTGCAGAACGCCGACTCGCAGTTGCAGAAGTGGAATCGTTACGCCGAGATCCGCGAGGAAATTGGCAAGCCGGTTGGGCCGGGCGAAGACCGTTGTCTCGTCATGAACATCCACGTGGCGAAGACGCGCGAGAAGGCGATGGTGAAGGGCAAGCCCGGCCACGATGAGTTCGCGAACTTCCTCTCGCCGTACGGTCGCTTCTCGTCGTACCGCAATCCCGACGGCAGCAAGGTTGCATTCAACCATTGTCCGACCGTCGAAGAGTCGAACGACCAGAAGATCCAGATCGTTGGTTCGATCGACGATGCAGTCGACACACTCGGCTTCTGGCGCGACCTTCTCGATCTGAAGCACGTCTGCTTCTTCTTCGACTTCCCCGGCGTGTCGCGCGAAGAGATGATCGAACAGATGCACCTCGTCACCGAAGAGGTGTTTCCGAAGCTCGGCGAAAAGGTCGAGCGCCGGCCGTTGCCGAACTTGGAACCGCTCGTCTGAGCGGGAAAGTTCACCTCGCGTGCTGATCTCCAACGTCACGACACCGTCGTCGAACGGCGAGATCGTGTCGGTGCGCATCGACGGCGAATCGGTTTCCGAGATTGGCTCGGATCTCGTTGCCGCCGCCGAGGAGACGGTGATCGACGGTGATGGTGGACTGTTGACGGAGTCGCTGGTCGAAACACACGCTCATCTCGACAAGGCGTATCTCGCCGAGTTGATTCCGAATCCGACGGGCGACCTGATGGGTGCGATCACGGCGATGGTCGCGAACCGGCACGTGATGACGGTGGAGAACACGATCGAACGGGCCGAACGTGCGGTGTACACGATGGTGCGCAACGGTGTGACGACCATTCGGACGCATGCCGATGTAACCGAAGAGAACGGCCTCACATCGGTCGAGGCGCTGCTTGAGGTGCGGCGACGCACGGCCGACATCGTCGACCTGCAGATCGTGGCATTGCTCGGCTGGCCTGTCACTGGTTCACGGGGCGAGGTGCACCGGCGTCTTGCCCGCGAGGCGGTTGGGATGGGTGTCGACATCATCGGTGGCTGTCCGCACCTCGACGAGGATGCGTTGCTGGCGAATGCCGAGCTGGTCGACCTTGCGGGTGAACTGGACGTTCCGCTCGACCTGCACGCCGACGAGCACACCGATGCCGATCGCACGTCACTCGTAAACCTTGCCGAGCGGGTGTTGGCAAGCGGTTTCGACCGCGGGGTGACGGCGAGTCACTGCGTGAGCCTGGGTATGCAAGACGTCGACAGCCAGCGGTCGACGGCCGGGAAACTGGCTGAGGCCCGCGTGGCCGTGGTGGCTTTGCCTCAGACGAATCTTTTTTTGCAGGGCCGCGACATGCAGTCGGCGATGCCGCGTGGTCTCACCGCTGTGAAGCACCTTCGCGATGCGGGGGTGCGCGTTGCCGCCGGCAGCGACAATCTGCAGGATCCGTTCAACCCGATCGGTCGTGGCGACCCACTGGATGCGGCCGGGTTGATGATTCTCACGGCCCATCTGCTGCCCGATGATGCGCTGGCGAGTGTCACCTCGGTGGCGCGTGCGGTTGTCGGTGCGCCCGTTTCTGGCCCCATCGTCGGTGCTCGTGCCGACCTGATGGTGACTCCGGTGTCGAGTGTTCGTGAAATGCTGGCGACGTGTGCACCGCGGGCCCTTGTGGTGCGACGGGGACGCGTTTTCCACAACCACGGTCGCGGTTAACAAAGATTTAAACGACGGGTAACGCCACCCTTTTCGGCGCGGTCCGTGCACCGATTATTGTGCAGAAATGGCTGGGGCACTGTCGTTCAACAACGTGGGAATGACCTTCCCGGACGGCACGCGCGCGCTGGGCGGCGCCACGTTCGACGTGAACCCGGGAGAGTTCATCACCGTGGTTGGCCCGAGCGGTTGCGGAAAGTCGACGCTGTTGCGTATCGCGTCGAATCTTGAAGCCGCAACAGAAGGTGTGTGCAACGTCGATCGCGACAGCATCGGCTACGTGTTCCAGGATGCGACGTTGCTGCCGTGGCGAACCGTGGCCAAGAACATCGAACTGCTGGCGGAACTGCACGGTGTCGACAAGACCGAACGCGAAGATCGAGTGCGCAGCGTCATCGACCTCGTCGGCCTGAGCGGTTTCGAGGACAAGTACCCGAAGCAGTTGTCGGGCTGCATGAAGATGCGCGCGTCGCTTGCGCGTTCACTGGTCATGAAGCCCCGCGTGTTCCTCTTCGACGAGCCCTTCGGTGCTCTCGACGAAATCACGCGCGAACGCCTCAACGACGAATTGTTGCGGCTCTTCCAGCTTGAAGGGTTCGCGGGGTTGTTCATCACGCACTCGATCTCCGAGGCCGTCTACATGTCGACGAAAGTGTTGGTGATGTCGTCACGTCCGGGTCGCATCGTCGCGTCGTTCGACGTGCCGTTCGAATATCCGCGCGCACACTCGTTGCGTTACGAACCGAATTTCGCCGAATTGTGCGGCGAAGTGTCGACCGCACTGCGCGGAGCGCTCGTATGACCGACATCAAGTCCCAAGTGGCCGCGACACCTCCCTCGACGCGCCGGCCCGACGATGCGCCGGTCGAGACAACGAATCGAGTGCGGGCAAGCGACATCATCGGCCCGGCCGTTGTGTTCGTCTTGTTCATCGGCTTCTGGTACGCGTTGTCGACGACGATTCTTCCCGAACAGAAGCGCTTCCTCTTGCCGACACCGCACAAGGTGTTGAATGAAGGATTCTTCACGTGGCAGGTCGGCGAGCAGCGCGGTCTGTTCCCGATTCTCAAGTCGATGTGGAGCTCGATTCAGGTCGCACTCATCGGCCTCGTCATCACCATCGTCATCGGAACCGCACTCGCAACGGCGATGGCAACGCGACGTTGGGTCGAGCGCGCAACGTGGCCGTACCTCGTGGCGCTGCAATCGGCGCCGATTCTCGCGATGACTCCTCTCATTCGGGCGCTGATCGACGGTGTGCAAACCCAGCGCGTGCTCGTCGTCGTGCTGATTGCGTTCTTCCCGATCGTCAACAACACCTTGTTCGGTTTGTTGTCGGTCGAAAAGAGCCAGCACGAGCTGTTCACCCTGCACGGTGCGAGCAGGTGGACCCGGCTCACGAAACTGCAGTTTCCGGCGGCGATGCCGAACATCTTCGTGGGACTGCGCATCTCCGCGGGCCTCAGCGTCATCGGCGCCGTCGTGGGCGACTTCTATTTCCGTCAGGGTGGCGTGGTCGGCATCGGTGCCCAGATCGACATCTACCGCGGTCGCCTCTGGGGTTCGGAACTTGTCGCAGCCATCATCTTGGCAAGCGTTTTTGGTCTTGTCGTGTTCATTGTTTTCGGCTTCCTCTCGAAGAAGGCGATCGGCAAATGGCACACGACAACCCGGGGTCAGTGATGGCCCCAGCCGTAATACAGCAAGCACCATCCAACAAAAAGGGAGAGCAAATGAAAAGGAAAGCAGCAGCCCTCATCGGCGTGCTGAGTCTGGTCAGTCTTGCCGCGTGCGGTGGAGACGACGGCGAAACCACGGACACAGCTGCGACCGAAGAGACAACGGCGGCGGCCACCGAGGACACCACTGCAGCAGCGACCGAGGAAACCACGGCACCTGCCGCGGAGCCCGTGTCGCTTGCCGGCGTGTGCCCCGAGACCGTCACCTTCCAGACCGACTGGAACCCCGAGTCCGAGCACGGATTCCTCTACCAACTCGTCGGTGACAACTATGAAGTCGACGCTCCCGGCGTTCGCGTGACGGGCCCGCTCGTGGCCTCGGGCGGTGCCGACACCGGTGTCAAGGTTCAGGTGCGCGCAGGCGGTCCGGCGGTGGGCTTCAGCTCGCCGACCTCGCTCATGTACCAGGACCCGGACATCTTCCTCGGCTTCGTCAGCACCGATAGTGCGGTTCAGGACTCGGGTGAATTCCCGACGATGACCGTCGTCGCGCCGTTCAACATCAACCCGCAGATCATCATGTGGGACCCTGCGACGTACCCGGATGCAAAGACGATCGCCGACCTGAAGGCCGCCGGTGCAAAGATCCGCTACTTCGGCGGTGCCGCGTACATGGAGTACTTCACGGCGAACGGCATCCTCGACAAGAAGCAGGTCGACGGTACCTATGACGGCACCCCGGCCAACTTCGTCGCCGACGGTGGCAAGGCAGCACAGCAGGGCTTCGCAACGTCCGAGCCGTACTACTACGAGAAGGTTCTCACCGACTGGGCCAAGCCCGTTGCGTACCAGACGGTGCACGACGCAGGCTGGACCGCCTACGCACAGTCGCTCGGCGGCAAGCCCGAGACCATCGAGGAGTACAAGGACTGCCTGAAGCTTCTCGTGCCGATCATCCAGCAGGCGCAGGTCGACTACGTCGCTGACCCGGTCGAGACCAATGCACTCATCCTCGACCTCGTCAAGCAGTACAACAACGGTTGGCTCTACGACGAAGGCCAGGCAGCAGCAGCGGTCGAACTGGCGCTCCAGAACAAGCTCATCGCGAACAGCCCCGACGGAACTCTCGGTTCCTTCGACCTGACCCGCGTCGACGAGTTCATCAAGATTGCGGTTCCGACGTACGAGAAGATCGGCGCCAAGATGAAGGAAGGCATCACTGCCGCCGACATCGTGACGAACGAGTTCATCGATCCGTCGATCAAGTTGCCCTGATCGGTTGATCAGCAAGTGAAGTTGATGGCCCGGGGGAAACCCCGGGCCATCGCTCTGTTCGGGAGGTAGTCGTGTCACAGGTGATCGAGATGCTGCGTTTTTCCGTTGGTGCGTCCGAACGTGACGCATGGCTCGATGTCGAACGGCGGGTGTGGACCGGATTCTTGAAAACGGTGCCCGGATTTCAGCGCAAGGAAACGTGGCTCGATACTGATGATCCGGATTCGGTCACCGTGGTCATTTGGTGGGAGTCGGCGGAACATTGGAATGCGGTGACGGCCGAGCTGTGTGCGGCGGTCGACCGCGAGATGGGCGAGTGGTTGCGACCGTGCACGATGCGCTCGTGGCGGGTGGTGCAGGTCGACTGAGTCGGCTCAGCGACCGAAGTTGAAGACGGCGATCTCGCCGAGGGCCGCCACGAAATTCGCCACCGCGGAATCGAACATCGTCCTGCCCATTTCGGCGGTCGCGTGCGTGGGATCACCGATGTGGCCCTCGGGGAAGAAGTCGTTCGACAGCCAGCCGAAACTGACGGTACCCCCGAAGCGGACGTACCGGTTGTCGGCCATCCTCTCGGGAATTCGGCGCACGGCTTTCGACATGTCGACGAGGTCGGGACGCAGGTGCAGCATCACGGCGGTTTCATCGGTGCCGCCGTGAACACCCATCCCCAATTCGCTGGCAGCCGAAGCACCGCCCTGGTCGGGCGGAATCGACGGATGCGTGGTGAAGGTTTGCAGTCCGTGGTGCAGGCGCAGTTCACGGTTCGCCACATTGAGAAGGGCCGAGTTGCCGCCGTGGCCGTTGAGAAAGACCAGCTTGCGTGCCTGGGTGCGGGCGATGCTGCGGCCGATGTCGTCGAGTACCGCGAGCAACGTCGTGGGCGACAGCCAGACGGTGCCGGGGGCCCAGGCGTGTTCGTTCGACTTCGTGTACGACAACGTGGGAAGAAGCCACACGTTCAGATTCGCGGGCGCGGCAGCGACCGCGGCTTCGGCAACCGCCGTCGCGATCACTTCGTCGGTGTTCAACGGAAGGTGCGGACCGTGCTGTTCGATTGCGCCGAGAGGCTGGATGCAGATCGAGTCGGAGGTGATCTGGCGGTCGACATCAGGACCGCGTAGTTCGCCGAGTCGTCGTGGTTCAGCCATCACCGCTGAGCCTACCCCTGTGGGATACTTCACTCATGTCCACGACACCATCGCTCGATACGCGATTTGATGCCTTGATCATCGGTGGCGGACACAACGGTCTGGTGTGCGCGGCATACCTTGCGCAGTCGGGGATGAAGGTTCTCGTCATCGAGGCGCGCAGTGAGGTGGGTGGAACGGCGGCCTCGGAATCGTTCGCCGGTGTAACCGTCAACATCTGCAATTGCGACCACCTCACCTTCCGCACGGCGGGCATCAGCGACGACCTCAGCCTCGACCGCCACGGCCTGAGTTACATCGACGTCGACCCCACGCAACTCGCCACGTCGTGGTCGGACCGTCGCGTGTGGCCGATGTTCCACGATCTCAACCGTCAGCTCGATGTCATCAAACGGTTCTTCCCTAACGAAGTCGAGGGGTACCGCAGCTTCGCAAAGGCGGCAATGCCCGTCGTGGAATTGATCCTCGAAGCCGGCAGCCAACCTCCCACGCGGCGTTCACTCGTCGGCAAGGTTCTGGCAAAGCGCGGCCGCGGAGCGTCGACGATGCTCAAGTGGAGCAAGATGTCATCGGCACAGGTGTTGCGTCAGTTCTTTTCGAGCGAACTACTCATCGCACCATCGCTCGTCACCGGCCCCACGGTGTGGGGTGTTTCACCGCACACACCAGGTACGGGCCTCGGTGCTCTCGTGTACGCGATGCGCCACGTCGCCAAGGTCGGCCGACCCGTCGGCGGCAGTGGCATGGTGCCGATCTCGTTGCGTCGCAGCATCGAATCGAACGGTGGTGTCGTTGCGACATCGACGATGGTGTCGGGAATTCTCTGCGAGGGCGAATCCGTGCGCGGTGTCGAACTCACCGACGGTCGCACAATCGAGGCACCGATCGTTGTTTCAGCGTGCAATCCCCACGACACGTTCCTGAAGTGGCTGCGCAACCCTCCCGCGTCGGCAGAACCCCTGGTCGAAAAGTGGCGCAACTCCCCGCACTACGAGGGATACGAATCGAAGATCGATGCCCGCATCACGCGCAAACCCGTGTTGCGCGACATCGATGTCGACACGCTGCGTGATCTCGGTGCCGACCCGCTGGCTGCGACGATGGTCGTCGCACCGACGACCGAAGAACTGCACCAAGGATTCGGCAAAATCGCAACGGGCGAAATCCTCGAACGCCCCGCGATGCTGGTGAACCTGCCGTCGATTGCCGACCCCACGATGTCGAACGGCGTCGACGAGGTGTTCAGCCTCGAGGCGCTCTTTACTCCGTATTCATTCCGCGGCGGATGGGACTCCGATGCCGAGCCGCGGCGCTGGCTCGAGTTGTACGCCGACCTCGTTGAACCCGGATTCCTCGACTCGATTGCCGAGTGGCGTTGTATGACGCCCGCAAAGTACGAGTCGGAGTTCTTCCTTCCGCAGGGACACGCCACCAGCTTCGCCGGCGGGCCGCTTGCGGCACTGTTGAACACCAACCCCGAACTCACGCGCTACGCGACACCGGTGAAGGGTCTCTATCTCACCGGCGCTGCAACGTTTCCCGGTGCCGGTGTGTGGGGTGCAAGCGGCAAGAACGCAGCCCTCACGATTTTGCGGCGATAACCCCGATCTCCATCTTCCATTCCGGTCGCGCGAGTGCGGGAACCGTGACGAGCGTGCTCGCAGCAAGATGGCCCTGAAGTGCGGCATCACGGGCAGCCATCACATCGCGCAGATCGTCGGCAAGGTGTGCCGTCGCCACGACGTACGTGGTGATGGAGACGATGTCGCAAAGATCCATGTTCGCCTCTTTGAGAATCTCTGCGATGTTGCGCCACACCAACGCGGCCTGCTCGCCGATCGCATCGGGCGTCGAGCTATCGGTGGCATTGGGAACGACACCCGAAGTGAACACGAGTCGCGAGCCTGCCGGCACTTCGACGCCGTGTGCGTAGGCCGCAGCGGGCGGCGCCATCGACTTGGGTCGCAGTTCGCGGTTCATCGGGAACCTCGGTCCGGAGTGACCGTCAGACCTTTGCAGCGATGAGGGAGAAGAGGGCGATGAATGCGCCCGAAAAAATTCCCACCGCAGCCCACATGCCGTGAACGAGCGAGTCGATTCGCTTGTCGACGACTGCGAACCGCGTGTTCATCTCACTTCTTAACTGATCAATGTCAGATTTGAGGGCGACTGCAGACCAACCGCTGGGCGGCAGGTGTTCCATCAACGTGTCGGCCACTGGTTCCCCCAATCGGTTGCGTAGTTCCTTGTGCATTTCATAGCGGGCGGTCTCGCTGATCACCATGGTAGTTCCCTTCGAACTCGTGTGTGTCGTCGTTCAGATGTGTGCAGTGGTGGCGCCATCTCGGCAAGCCACGGTTGATAAAGACGCACGTTCTTTGCCCTTCCCGGCTCAACTAGTTTTGGGTCGTGCGCGACTACACGGTGGGTGGCCCCGAAGCAAAGAACGCCGAGGCGAACAATCTCGTCGAGGCCGACTGGTTCAAGCCGCACGTCGATCGCGAAACGATGAAGGCGTTGATGGCGCGCAACAATGGCATCGCCGCCCGTGACACGGTCATCTGGTTGGTTCTTCTTGTCGGTTCGGGCGTTCTTGCGTATTTGTCGTGGGGCAGCTGGTGGGCCGTTCCTGCTTTTGCCGTCTATGGCGTCATGTACGGATCGGCAAGCGATGCACGTTGGCACGAGTGTGGTCACCGCACCGCGTTTCGCTCGCGGCGCACGAACGATGTCATCTACCACGTTGCCGCCTTCATGGACTTTCGCGAGCCGATCAGTTGGCGGTGGAGCCACGCCCGCCACCACAGCGACACCATCATCGTTGGGCGTGATCCGGAGATCGCATTCCAGCGTGGTGCGCCGCTTCTCAACACGTTTCTCGAACTCTTCGCCATCCGCACGATCATTGCGGAGTCGAAGAAGTTGTTCCTCAACGCCGTCGGGCGGCCGACCGCCGAGCAGGCCGACTTCCAACCGGCTGAAGAAATGCGCGGCAGCATTCTGTGGTCACGTATCTACATCGTCGCGTTCGCCGGAGTGATCGCGTGGTGCATCGCGGTCGGGTCGATCTTGCCCGCGATGTTCATCGGTCTTCCCACCATCTACGGTCGCTGGCTCATGGTGGTCTACGGGATCACGCAACACGCGGGGTTGGCGGAAGACGTTCTCGATCATCGTCTCAATACCCGAACCGTGATGATGAATCGATTCAACAGGTTCATGTACCTCAACATGAACTACCACCTCGAACATCACATCTTTCCGACCGTGCCCTATCACGCACTGCCGAAGTTGCATGCTGCCGTTGCCGACCAACTGCCGACACCTCACCGCAGTATCTGGCATGCGATCCGCGAGATTCTTCCGACCCTCGCCAAGCAACGCGACGACCAATCAGTGGTTCTGGCACGGGTGTTGCCGTGACCGAGCCAGGCTGGCACGTCGTTGGTTCGGTCGACGACGTTGCCCGTGAAGACGTCATCGGCGTCGCCGTGGGGGAGAACCCCGTTGCGATCGTGCGTACCGCCGATGATCGCTTCTTCGCCATTGATGCAACATGCACGCACGGGCGGGCCTCGCTTGCCGACGGCTTCGTCGATGGCACCGAGATCGAATGTCCAAAGCACAACGGACGTTTCAGTGTCACCACGGGTGAGGCGGTGGCGAGTCCTGCCCGCGTCGGACTGGGTACCTACCCCTGCCGTGTCAACGACGGCTGCATCGAGGTGCAGTTGTGACGATGGTGGCGTGACCACCCCGTGCGCGCGGTTCTCGTTCACTGTCACCCCGTCGAGGGAAGTTTTTCGTCTGCATTGAGAGACGCCGCAGAACGCGGGCTCCGCGCCGCCGGTCACGACGTCACCGTTCTTGATCTCTCGGCTGAATCATTCCGCTGCGTCATGACGCGCGCCGAGTGGGAGGTCTACATGGCCGGAGACAATGAAGTACCCGGGGACATCGCCCACCATGTCGAAGCCGTTCGCACCGCCGAAATGTTGGTCTTCACCTATCCCACGTGGTGGTCGGGTCTTCCCGCGCAGTTGAAGGGTTGGCTCGAGCGTGTGATGTTGCCGGGTGTCGCCTTCACGATGGAGGACGACCGCATTCGTCCGGCGCTGATGCATCTTCGACGCATCATCGTGATCAGCACCTACGGGTCGCCCTGGCTCTACGTGAAAGCGGTCAACGACAACGGTCGGCGCACCCTGACCCGCGCGTTGCGTGCGGCCACCGGATGGCGTGCGCGGTGTCGGCACATCGGTCTTTACGCCATGGACACCTCTACCGATGAACAGCGCCGCCGCTTCATTGCCCGGGTTGAACGAGCGGTCACGCGATGAGGGTGCTCGTCGTCCACGCGCATCCCTCACCGGATTCGTTCGTTTCGCGAATCCGCGATGTTGTCCTCGAGGAACTCGCGGCCGGCGGTCACGAGGTTCGACACCATGATCTGTGGGCGGAGGGTTTCGATCCCGTCTTCACCGCCGATGAGAAGAACACGCACCTCGGCGACATCGCCGACAAGCTTGAACGACATCCAGAACTGGCGAGCCACGTAGAAGACCTGCGCTGGTGCGAAGTCCTCATCCTCACCCATCCGACCTGGTGGTGCGGCCAACCCGCGATGTTGAAGGGTTGGTTCGATCGCATTCTGGTGAACGGTGTCGCTTGGCAACTACCCGAAGGCGCCAACCGCATCGAACCGCTGTTGCGCAACGTGCGCCGGTTCATCACCGTCACCACGTACGGCTCACCCCGTTGGGTCAACGCCGTGCAGGGCGAACCCGGCAAACGAACCGCGTTGCGGTCGGTGCGACTCATGTTCGGCCTGCGCTGTCGCGCGTCGCGACTTGCGATGTACGGACTCGACGGGGCATCCCCCGACCGTCGAGAAGCATTCGAGCGGCGGATCCGCCGGAAGGTCACACTTTTGCGGCGATGAGGGAGAAGAGGGCGATGAACGCGCCCGAAAAAATTCCCACCGCGGCCCACATGCCGTGGACGAGGGAGTCGATTCGCTTGTCCACCGCCGCGAACCGCATGTTCATCTCATCTCGGAGACGTTCAAGTTCCTGTCTGACATTCGTAACGTCCGCTGCGACGAGACCAACGTCGCTGGTTCGGGCAACATCGGACCAGCCACTGGGCGGCAGGTGCTCCATCAACGTGTCGGCCACTGGTTCCCCCAATCGGTTGCGTAGTTCCTTGTGCATTTCATAACGGGCGGTCTCGCTGATGGCCATGGTAGTTCCCTTCGAACTCGGGTGTGTCGCCGATCAGATGTGTGCAGTGACGACCCCATCTCGGCAAGCCTTGAGGGCATGATGTGCGACGATTGGGTGGGGGAGTCATGACGGCACGCAGTTTCGAACGCAATGGGAAAGCAACGGTTGTCGCGCCGAACGGTGCCCGCGTGCACCGCGACCATCTTGCGCAGAACGAGGTGATCGCGCCGAACCTGTATGAGGTTCGCAGTGGTGTGTGGTGTCTCGTCGGTAACGGATTGTCGAATCAGACGTTCGTCGATGCGCCCGACGGCATCATCGCCTTTGACACGGGTGACTCGGTTCAGGAAATGGCGGCGGCGCTCACGGAACTTCGCAAGCACACGGATCGTCCGATCGCAGCGGTCGTGTACACCCACTTCCACTATGTCGACGGCACAACGGCCGTTCTCGACGAACGCAATCATGCGAAGCCGTTGCCGATCCACGGACATCGACGGATCGCTTCCAACAAGGTGCGCGCGTCGGGTGAGGTCGGGCCTGCGTATTCACGCGGGCTTGTCGAACAGTTCGGCATCGTCATGCCTGCCGACGGCCCCGACGCCTTGGTGAACGTGGGTCTTGGGTTCCACTACCGCAATCCTGCGCACGCTCCGGCAACCCCTGGACACGTTCCGGTGACCCATGAACTTCCCGATGAGGGTGAGATGTCGATCGCCGGCGCGCGGGTGGTCGTGAGATTTTCCCCAAGCGACAGCGACGACTCGGTCAACTTCTTCTTTCCCGACCTCGGTGTCTGCATTCACAACACCGTCTGGCCGGCGCTCTTCAACGTCTTTCCGATTCGTGGCGAGGAGTACCGCGACCCACGGGTGTTGATTCCCGGCATCGAGCAGATCATCGAGTGGGAACCTGAACACTTGGTGGGAACACACGGGCCGCCGCTGTCGGGTCGTGACGACATCAGGACAATCTCCGAGCGCTACCGCGACTCGATCCAGTTTCTGTGGGATCAAACCGTCCGTGCCGTCAACAAAGGCTGGACGTCTGACGAGATCGCGAGCCGCGTTTCCCTGCCGTCGCTTTTCGATGTCGATTATCTGACGAGTGAGCGTTACGGGGTCGGCGAGCACCACGTTCGACAAATCCTCACCGGTTTGCGCGGCTGGTTCGATGGCGACGAGTCGAAGCTTTTTCCCGCTCCTCCGGAGGAACGTCTCGACAAGTTGATTGCCGGCTTCGGAGGACGCGATGCTGTTGCCAAACAGGCGGCAGACGCATTCGACAACGATGACGTGCGTTGGGGAATCGAACTTGCCACCTGGCTCGCCCGTTCAGCCGATGCGACCGACTCCGACAAAAAACTGCTGGCCCGCGGCCTGCGTCTCGTCGCCGAACGCACCCCAGCAGCGAACATCCGTAACTGGGCGATCACGCGGGCACGCCACCTCGATGGCCAAACGCCGATGGATCGCTACATGCGCCACTCGTTCGGCTCGAAAGCAATAGCACATGTCGGATCGGTCGAATTGATTCACACCATACGAGTACTGCTCGACCCGGTGTGTGCCGATGGAGTCCGTGCCCATCTCGGTTTCGTCGTCGACGGTGAATCGGCGGGCCTGATGATCCGCAACTGCGTGGCGGTGCCCACCGATGGCAGTGGTGCCGATGCAACCGTGTCGATGACAAGGGCGACTCTCGTCGCCGTGCTGTCGGGCAAGCAACCATGGTCGACGGCAGACATAGACATGTCGGGTACCCAAGCAGTCGTCGACGCAGTGCGTGGATGTTTCGACCACGAAGGCCTGAGAGGGTGACAACGCCGTGACAAAGCCGAGCGGCCCCGACCTACCGTTTCCAACACCGCCGTTCGCGGGAACATTGGGTCGACTCATCGACGAGTCCGAACCATCACGCCCCGACGTGCCGTTGCCGTCGCCCGATGCGCCGAACATCGTCATCGTTCTGCTCGACGATGTGGGCTTCGGTACCTGTGGAACTTTCGGTGGGCCTGTGCCGACGCCGGCTCTCGATCGAGTCGCTGCCAACGGGTTGAAATTCAACCAGTTCCACACGACGGCTCTGTGTTCACCCACGCGTGCCGCACTGTTGACTGGCCGCAATCACCACGCGGTACATATGGGGAACATCCCCGAAGGTGCGAGCGGTTTCCCCGGGTACGACTGCATCATTCCGAAAGAAGCTGCGACCGTCGCCGAAGTCTTGAAGCAATACGGATATTCCACGGGGGCATTCGGCAAGTGGCACCTCACGCCCGCGCACGAGCAGTCGCTGTCGGGGCCGTACGACCGATGGCCGATGGGCCTCGGCTTCGAACGCTTCTACGGAATTCTCAGCGCCGAGGCCAGTCAGTACGAACCACCGATGTTCGACCAAACCACGCCCGTGATGCCCTACGAGGGCCGCGACGATTACCACATGAGCGAAGACATCGCGGAACGTGCCATCGATTGGATTCGTTTGCAGCGCGGCACGAACCCACACCGCCCGTTCTTTGCGTATCTTGCCACCGGTGCGATGCACTGTCCGCACCACGTGTGGCCGTCGTACATCGAACGGTTCAAGGGTCAATTCGACGATGGTTGGGATGCGCTGCGAGAACGCATTTACCGACGACAACTCGAACTCGGCGTGATCCCGCCCGACACCACTCTCACGCCAAGGCCTGCCGAGGTTCCCTCGTGGGACGAATACCCCGACCGCTACAAACCCGTTGCAGCACGATTGATGGAAGTGTTCGCGGGTTTCATGGCACACACCGACGAGCAGGTGGGCAAGGTGCTCGACGCCCTCGACGACATGGGTGAAACCGACAACACCTTGTTCATCTACATCACCGGCGACAACGGAGCCTCGGCCGAGGGAACCGT
>Ga0169931_10004649_pt1 | contig 21261 bp, 17 predicted proteins | sample Kivu_15m_20L_FD_129675 | JGI IMG/M metagenome (GOLD analysis project Ga0169931, IMG submission 129675) | Freshwater microbial communities from Lake Kivu, Western Province, Rwanda to study Microbial Dark Matter (Phase II) - Kivu_15m_20L... | ecosystem: Environmental > Aquatic > Freshwater > Lake... | reverse complement strand
TTGGCTTCTGAATGAAGCCGAGGTGGGAACTAAACTCTTTAATGATTTTACTATTGGTGATTTTAGAGGTTCATCCGATAAAGCGGGATTCTTAAAAGAGTTCCTCCAGCAATTTACATTTGTTCCAGAGAATAAAAAAACAATCGAGTCTGGTAAATCATTAGAACTGATAGATGTTAAAGTTAATGAATTTGAGTACGAAGGTAGCTCTTTTAAGAGTTCTTTCTACGAAAAGGATACTCTTGATGAGAACGAGAAGGCAATACAAGCTGAACTCAAAGAGGCATTTACCGAAGAGGAGCTTAAAAAATTTGACAAAGATAAAAACGGCACGATAGAATTTTCAGATTTATTTATGAAATTAGATGTTCAAGGTGTAAATAACAAGAAACTCGAAAACTATGAGAGTCTGCTTTCAAAATATGAAGGTATTCAAAAGAAATTTTCAGAATTGAAATCCAGTAAGATACTTCCTGTATTGGAAAAAGATATTGAAAGAATAAAGAAAAAAATCGAATACATTGGGAGAAATTATCCAAACGGAAAAGGAACAGAAGTCATCGTAGAATTAAATCTTCAGCTTAAAGCATCTGGCGCATGGGAAAGTAATGAATACCGTATGGTAATATCAAAAGGCTTAGCAGATTCTACAAAAAATCCCGATGGTAGTAAATTAACAGAATTTAAGGTTGACCTATTTACTCCAAAGGTAGTAAACCCAGATGAAAAAATCGAAACTACTACACTTGGAAATATAGGAATTTGGTTAGATAATGCAGTTAGGTCATTCAAATCCAATACTGCATTGTTGAAACAAGATAAGGGAGAAAGCCAAGCTATGTATGCAAACATATTGAAGGATGTTAAGCAATACACAGCAAAACTGAATAAATCAAAAACAAAAAAATCTAAAACAAAAAAATCTAAAAACTAAAGTAAAAAACAAATACTTCAAAAGGGAACCTACGGTTCCCTTTTTACTTTACAAACTCGGACATAACCAGAATGCTAAGCAATCTTTTTCTTTTACTGTCATATACATAACAAAATGCAAAATTTGTTTTCACACTATCGAGCATTAATTCAAGATGGGATTTACTATATTTCCAACGTCTAAAAGACGACTCAACGACTCTAATTGGATGGGATATATCAACAGCCAGGTTTAAGTTTTCTCCAATTGATATGATTTCATTTATCTTTAAGGCTACATCTAATCTTGAGTCTCCGTCTATATGCAGGAACATATTATTTTTATTATGATTAAAGTCTATTTGACTATCGGTATATCTATTTAATTTTTTCATAATGTCCTTACTCCATTTTTTGGCAAAATAGAATAGTTTTTCATCATAAATTAAAGTATCTAATCCTTTAGAAATTCTCAAATCATTAATTTCTTTTTGAAACCTGATGTTATTTGAATCTTGCGAGAAAACACAAACTATATTCAAAAACAAAACCAAAATCATAATCTTTTTCATAATAAATCTCCTTTTTTGTTGAATAATCACTTAATTACACTTCAAATATAAGACATATTTTAATACAATGCAAGTAAAAAATTCATTTTTTGAAAAAAAATATAATATTATTTGATATATAGATGTAGATAAAAAAAATCTATAAACATGAAATACATCAAATTATTTGAAGATTTTCCTGATTTTGGGCCAGAAGATATTGGTGGTGCTGAGCATACTAAATCTTGGATGGGTTCTATGCAGGGAATTAATGAAAATGTCGCAAAACTCCGTAGCCTTATGGATTCCATCAAAGAAGGCGAGCAAAAAATCAAAGAGATGGAAATGGAATTGGGCATGAGTGAACTTAAAGCTCAAGAAAAAGCGATGCTTGAAGATATTCGAGTTTCTCTTGAATCTATCGAGAAGAGTTCCCATAAAGCACATGGTATTCTTTTGAAACTTAAAAAAGGTTACGTTCGTTGGGATTCCCCTTCAAAAGAAGATATTCTTGGTATACTTTCTATTCAAATAGAAGGTGCTAAAAAATTGATTGAATCTATTAAATCTGACCCTGAGCTTAAAAAGCCAGTTAATGTTTCTCCTTCAATCAAAGCAACTTACGATGAACCTGAAGTTTCAGAAGCAGAAGAAGGAATGCCATGGTATAGAAGAGCAATCGAAACAGTCAAAGGCTGGTTGGGTTCTCTTAGAAGAAAATTCATGAATGTAGCTGATGGTTTTGAATCAGTTGTTGATAAACTTGAAGGTGCTGTTTCTATAGATGATACAGAAGCTGAACTTCCAATGAGACCAGCAATGGTTCCTTCTTCTCCAAGAAGAAGAATGGAAAGACCGATGCCTCCAATTGGTTATAGAGGATAATAATCGATAACAAAAAAGAAAGCCCTCATAAGAGGGCTTTTTTAATTTTCAGGCTATAAGATTCCAATCAAAAGAAGTTGATGCTTTACAAATTAATTCCAGAAACCTTAAATCTTGTTTTTCTCTCCCGCTGTGAGCATCAAAATATCCAACAGATATATTCGTGCAGTTTTTAATACTACCTTTACCTAAAAAGGAATAAGAATCGGTTACACTACCAGTTGGGTCTAAATCTACCTTTAATCCAGATTCATTCAAAGATTCTTTAATCTTATAAGCAAAATCATCCCCGCAAGTTCTTGTGCTTCTTTGATGTGTTATTATAGAGCTATATCCCATTCTATCAAAGGAAACAACGGTTGTTGCATCTTTTCCTATTTCTTCAAATTCAATTGATGTTGAAGCATATTTAGAACCCAATCTTCCTATTTCTTCTCCAACAAAGAAATAATAAATACCAGGAATCTGAGCTTCAATCATACAGAGTAAAATAACAACACCTGCTTTATCATCGGCTCCTAAAATAGTAGAACCATCTGTTGTAGCGAAATCGTTTTTAATTTTAAGATTGACCTTTTCAGGTTCCCCGAAACTAAAAGTATCTAAATGAGATGTGAATACGAGCTTTGGGTTTTCTCCTATTTTAATATAGGCATTGCCAAAGAAATCTCTTTGTAGATTAGGCAAAAGCCCTAAAACAGTGTGCTCGTAGCCGTGTGGAACTGTAGTTTTTACAAGTTCGAGGAATTTTTCTTTTACGTTCATCATAATACATTCTCCTATAAAAATTGAACAATAGTTAATTACAAACGCAAAATTAAATAAAACTTCAATACAAAACAAATTTTTTTTTATTTCTATAATAGAAATCAAATACTACAAGTAAAAATACCTTTATGCAAAAAGACTATTATTCTGCCTTAGGTCTATCTCCAAGTGCCTCTCAAGATGAGATAAAGAAAGCATTTAGACAACTTTCTATGCAATATCATCCTGATAAAAATCCCGAGGGGGCTGATAAATTCAAAGAAATTAATGAAGCATATCAAACACTTTCAAATCCAAATGAAAAGTTAAAGTATGATTTAAGATACAATAGTAAGAATGGCGGTGGAGGTTGGTCGGATTTCTTTTCTGAAACCGAAGATATTTTTAATGGCTTTGGATTTTCAGAAGCACAGTTTGAACAAAGAGAGAGTATATCTCCTTTACATGCAAAGGTTTATACAACGATAAAAGATTCTGCTTATGGCTCAAAAAAGACCGTAAAGATAAAAAGAAGAAGTCTTTGTGATGTTTGTCTACAGACAAGAGCAACTTGCGGGACTTGTGGAGGAAAGGGTATTGTTACTAAGGTAAGGACAAGTGGATACTTTTCAGTTCAAGAAAAATCCAGTTGTTCTAATTGCTCTGGAACTGGGTTTATACATAGAAAAACTAATGATTGTTCCCCAAATTGTAATGATGGATTTATACTAACAGATTGGGATTTGAATGTAGAACTACCTAAAGGATTTTCTAATAATACGCAATATGTTATTAGAAGCGTAGGTCATGAATCTGCAATAACAAAAGGTCGAAGAGGCGATGTTATACTTAAAATAGTTGAACATCCTGAAGATAATCATGAAAGAGAAGGAAATGATATACTTTATACAGACAATGTAAAATACGCTGATTTAGTCTTAGGAGCAGATAGAACATTTAATTTGTTTGGAGATGAAAATCATACCATTTCTTATGAAATTCCTAAATGGTATGATAGCGATAAATTCATCAAAGTCGCAGATGGCCCCTTACCAAACGGTAGAACATTTGTTCGAGTAAAACTTAAAATCCCAAAAAGAGATTTGAAAGAAGAACATATTGAAGTTCTAAAAAGAATTTGTGAGGAATAAATGGTATTTGATATATCAAAAGAAGATGAAACCATTATGAAGTCTTTTATAAAACCTAATTCTTTCGTTATAACAAAAGAAGGTCTTTGTAAAATAAAAAGCGTTCATCTTGAACATGTCCAAACAACTAATAAGGGTGGTTCTGAGCAATCATATAAATTTTCAGAAATAATACCCCTATTAAAGGGGTTTAAGCACTTAAAGGTACAACATCTTTATGATGCTGTTGATATTATCACAGATAACAAAGGATATGGAAACTATAAATCTAATTTCCATTTCTTACCCCATTTTATAGAAGTTACAGAAGAAAGTATAGAACTTAAAGTTCAGTTTTTTAATAATTTCGACATAATACATTGTGATAATCTAATTAAAAATTTAGGCCCAGTTTATCATTACTTAGCATCTCAACATTATGATGTATACGGATTGCATAAAAAAGGACTGGCGATAATAGATTCGGACTGTTATGAAACAAGAAAATTCTGACAAAATAGGGATTGGTATAATAACATATAATTCTCCAAGTAGATTGGAAGAATCTATAAAAACAATTCCAGATTATTTTCAAAATGTTGTTATAGTCAATGACGGAACTCCTTATGATTATTCTTTATATGGAGATAAGTATGATATTATACAACATGTTAAGAATAGAGGAGTTGCAGGAGCTAAAAACTCAGCTATGCGTTATTTGTTAGGTAAAGGATGTGAGCATATTTTTTTGATGGAAGACGATATATTAATTCACGATGAGAATATATTTGATATTTATGTAGAAGCATCAAAAAGAAGTGGGATTAAACATTTCAATTATGCTTTGCAAGGATATGGTAATGCAAAAAGAAATCCCGATGGAAGTATTATACACCCTATGCCTACATATTGCGTAGATTATGGAGACATAAAGATTTGCTTTTATCATTGGTGCTCAGGGCCTCTTATGTATATCAATAAAGACTGTATAGAGAAAGTAGGATTTTTTGATGAAAATTTTGTAAACATCCATGAGCATGTTGATTATACGTATAGGATAATCAAAGCAGGTTTGCATCCCCCATTTTGGTATTTTGCAGATATAGCAAGCACTCATAATTATATCGGAGATAGCACTCAATTTAGAGATACTACAATACCAAAGACTGATGAGTATTATGAAAGACTTAAAGGAGCTGATATTTACTTCTCTATGAAACATGAATATACTCCAGCGGAGCTACCAAAATCTACAATAGAAGACCTATTATTATTTCTTTTAGAAAAAAAACCTTGACATATTGTTTAAATCCATTATATTTGCGATGTAAATTTTTTATCATTACTGTTTTTGGAGAATGTAGCATGAGTAGGAAAAGAAAAGAAATAGTAAAAGTCGAGAACGACAAAGTTATTGTTGTTAAAGGCAAAATAGGCGAAATGGATTCTATAATCCATGTTGAGCCTGAAAAATGCGGAAAGCCAAGGATAATTCGTTCTGCTTTTCAAGAATATAGGGATGTAACCCCTACATTTAGTAAAGAAACATATGTGGAAAGGATGTGCTTTAATTTTGAAAAGGAATTAGAAGAAACTGATAAGATGATTGTTGCTGAAGCTTTTAAGAAAAATAGAGTAACGATTACATATCAAAAATATAGAATGTTAGATTCTATAAGGATGTTTTTTGGTAAAAACCCTAAAAATCCACCTCAAAATAAAAGAATATATCTCGGAAGAGCTGATAGCATCTAAAATAAAGAGAATTTTACTCTTAAAATGAACCCAATTTGAATAAAATTGGGTTTTTTTATTTTCAAAGAAGCTTATCTTTAATTTTTATCGAAATTTCAAAAGTATATTTGATATATAGAATGTAGAAATAAAATCAAAAAACCTCAACAGAGGAAAAATTACGCTACTCAATATGGCTAAAATTAAACTGGACTTGACCCAGTTCAAAGCGTCAGGTGTATATACCTTAGAATTCGATGCTTCTGAAAGTATAATTCTAAATACCCAAACAGTTCGACTTGTTGTTGGCTTTTCCAGAAAAGGCCCGTTCAACTCTCCTGTTTATTTACCTGATACTAAGACTGCGCGACGTGTATTTGGAGAAATCGACCCATTCTTGGAATCAAGAGGAAGTTTCTTCCATCGCTCTCTTTTTACATGCTTGGAAATTGGACCTATTTTTGGTCTGAATCTTTTACCTTTGAATAATCAACCTATCACTCAAGGCGGAGACGCTGTTGAATATAAATCATATTCGGTTGATACGGCTGAATCAAATGGTGTAACTACGAAAGCTCTTTATTCAGGCTTCTATAATACACAAAGATTCTGGTTCCCAGATGATACAAATTTGGTAGCTATTGCTAATTCCAATGCAACAAATGCTGGTAAATTGCTTCATGTTGTAAACTTGAGCCAATCTCCAGCTTCTGTGATTATTAGAAAAACCCGTGTTAACGGATTTGATATCACAGCAAGAGATTGGTATGGTCAGTCAGGTGAAGATATGCCAGCGTATGTAGAAGATTTTGATTATATCGCAGATTATTTTGTTGAAGTTGTTATAGTTGGTGGAAAATGGACAGACTATAAAAAACTTTCAACTGACCCTGTATATTCAAAGTTCTTCAATGAAAGAGGTATTTTGAAATCACAATTGAATGCGTTTTTATCATCAGAAGAAATCAACACAGTTGCTCGTTTCACAGGATGTTTACTTCCTGACTTTGTTGACGGTAATGGTGTGACTCACTCTCTTGATGTTGTTGTAAACAACAGCGTTGCTACAACAGGCGTTTTCTTGGCATTCAATAAAGAAGCTCTTGCTGATTATGAAACATCAACATCTAAGTATGATGTGATTGGTCATCATTTGGCAGACCCAGCATATACAGTTGATTACTTGGATATGCTTTCATATAAAACAAATGTTAAAGAAGAATTTGAATACACAGAAGATTCTACTGGAACAATTTTGACATCAGAAATTCCTCATACATTTGAAATTGAATTGAATGATACTTTAACCGTTGGTGATACATATTGGGGTATGAGCGATTCTGCTGATGATACAGATTTGGCATCGGGTGCTTATGTTGCTGAGATGGAGTTTTTGAGAAATTCAATCATCCCAGGTCGTAGAGTTTTCAAATTGATTGCAACATATACAGCAGATGGTTCTGGTAGTGCCTTGACATCTGATGATACAATCATTATTGAAAACGTTTTCGACGGTTCAGCTGTATTGACAATTGATGATGGTGGCGCTCCAAGTGTAGACACAGGTGATGAAATTGCATCAATCACAGAACCAGCTACTTATGTATTTTCAACAACAACATATGAGTTTGATTATCAAGAAGTTTATACAGATTCATATAAATCAAAAGGTTCATTTGGTGCATTCAATAACATTTTGGTCATCAACAAACCTTTAGAAACAGATGTTGCTAAATATAATAACTATAATTTCATTAAAAATAACCTTATTGTCCAAGGCTCATTGATTCTTCTTGAGAGTGGAAAATGGGGTAAAGTTGAATCAAAGAATGAAACTTTAGATTCTGTAGGTAATACAGTTCTTAAGATTACATATTCTCATCCAGATAAAGACCAAGAGCTCACAATGGTTCCTACTACAGTTTTGAGTGGTTCATTTACGACCACAGAAAGTGTAGTATTGACAACAGCTCCTTCTTCATCTACCTTTACAACATCAACTGGAAGTCAAGCGGTTACTACTGGTAGCACAACAGGTTTAGTGGCAGGTATGTTTGTTTCAGGAACAGGTATCCCAGCAGGAGCAAGAATTCAATCTATTACCAGTTCAACTGCATTTAGATTGAACGTAGAAGCAACTGCAACTGGTTCTGCTACTATGACATTCTCTAACAGAACTTTCTTTACAACAACCCCAGGTCAAGTAAGAATAAATCAACCAGTTAGTGGAACAGGCATCGCTTCTGAGTCTTATATCACAGCGATTAGCCCAACCTTCAATGTTTCCTGTACAACAACATCAGGAAGCTCAACGGTTACTGGTTCTACTACAAACTTGATTGCAGGTATGTATATTAGTGGAACAGGTATTGCATCGGGAACAAAAATTTCAAGTATAACAAACTCTTCGACTTTTGTAATCTCTGCGGATGCAACAGCGAGTGGAACGAATACTTTGAAATTCACAGGTATGGTTACTATATCTGACCCAATCACAGCAAGTGGTACAGTTACATTGACTTATGGTTCTTCTGTTCTTCTTGATGGTGACCACACAGCGACAATTGCGGAAGGCGATGAAGTTCTTATTAAGAATAAGATTGACACAACAACATTTTATGTTGCTGTAAATGATGCTCCATATACTAACGGCGATGGTGATACAATCATCCCAGTAACTAATATTGTAGCTCTTCAAGATTTGTCACTTAATCCTTCTTATTATTCAGCGACATTTGGTGCTGTTGAATATCCAAGAATTATAAATCAAGTTGCAACTTCTGAATACATCACATTTGCATTTGAGCCAAACTTATTCTACTTTGATAATACATTAGCAGTAAATAAATTTATTGCATATCCTTATTCACAACTCTATAAAGATTTTGATGCAGGATTCTTAGCAGATGGCGATAAGTATTACTATACAGCAGATGATTATTTCTTCTTGAAATATACTAAAACAACAGATAACGATGGAATCTCAATTCTTGAATTTAGAGCATATTCAGATTCTGCATTCAATAATGTAATTACAGATTCTTCAGCTAACACATTCTTGGACAGTGATAACCACCCACAAGGAAATGTTACTGCAAATACAGGTGGTATTATCAACATCTATCCTTATGCTGACACACTTTCCGATGATTTTGTAATTCAATCATGGAATTCTACAAAATCTGAAATAGATGTTAATGTAGCGGATGCAACAGGATTGGATGTAGGACAATATCTTGTATCTTATACAACAGACGAAAACGGTGCTGACGTATGGAGACTAACGAAGATTATCAAAAAGAGAAAAATCTTTGATGAAGCAACATCACTTTTCAGATTCCGTTATACTGTAAATCAACCTATCAATATTCAGAATGAATTTGGAACAGGTGATAAAACAGTAACTCGCTACAAGCCAATTGATGACTTTGCGACTACATATGACTTTACTCATATGTCAGGCTTTAAGTTGACTTCATTCCATTTGCCAGGTGATAGAACCAATAAGCAAGCACAAATGGAGAAAATTTATGAGGTTCTTAAAACAACAAACTTGTTTGAAGCACTCAAGAGTCGTGATGTTATCCAGTTTAGATATATCGTGGATACATTTGATGGCGGTTTGCAACCAAATACATATCCTAAGAGCATTCTTGCTGAACTTGCAAAAGACCGATTGAAGTGTCTTGCATTCTTGAATCCTCCTTCTGCTAAGCAGTTTGAGGCTTCAACAGACCCAAGATTTACGGATGAGCCAGACCCAGCGGGTGGTAATCCAAGACCACTTCTTAACACAGCATATATTGCAAGTGGTGGAAATCAAACACTTGGCCCAAGCTTCAGCTACTCATTACCTGATGAGCAAAACGGAGCGAAGCACTGTGCTCTCTTCTTCCCATATATCATTTTGAGAGATGGAACGAAGAACATTACAATTCCTCCTGCGGCTCATGTTTCTAACAATTTCGTATTGAAGTTCATTAATGGATTCCCATACTCAATTGTTGCAGGCCCAAGACGAGGCGTTCTTTCTGACCCACGATTAGTTGGCCCAGAGATTGACTTGTCAGATGGGGATAGAGAATTGCTTGAACCATTTGGATTCAATCCAATTGTTAAGAGACAAAGAATCGGCACCATGATTTATGGTAATCAAACTGCATATCAAAAAGTGCCTTCTGCGTTGAACAATGTTCACGTTAGAGACTTGCTCATCACGATTGAGGAAGGAGTTGAGGATATTCTTTCAAGATATATCTTTGAATTCAATGATGCTACAACCCGCTTGGAAATCAAGTCAATTGTAGATACATTCCTTGATGGTGTAAGGTCAGCTGGCGGTATCTATAACTTCTTTACACAAATGGATGATACAAACAATCCACCTGAAATTATAGACCAAAACAAAGCTATTATTGATATAGCTGTTGAACCAGCACGCGGAATTCAAATTGCAATTTCAAGAATCACAGTTACTAAGACTGGTGGTGCAAATGCTTCTGCGTTCCAATTTGTATAAAAAAACAAGGTGGCTCATTAATTTGAGCCACTTTTAATTCTATATTTTATGTCGATTTTATCATTCTCTGAATATATAAAAACAAGCGATAAAATATCCGAAGATATTATTGATGCTCAAAATATAAGCAGAGATATTGTTGAAGATAAAGACGAATTGCTGAAACAAGTTGTTGAATTGGTTGGCTCGGCTTCTGAATCTGGTATTCAAATTCAAATTGCAGATATAACTACAAAACTTGATAAAGCAAATGTGAAAGTCTTAATAAGAGGAGTTGAACATAACTTCACTTTACAAGATGGAAAATTATCGATACAAGCACCAAAGGGAGGATTTCTCGATGGTGTAAAAGGAAGCCCCGACAAAGTATTACATATACTTTTAGGAATAAAAGATGGAAGTTTATCAGAAGTGTAATATAATTTGTAATTTTTAATTACTTTCTGATATATACATCTAACAGAACTTAAAAATAAGACCCCGAAAAAAATGGGATTGCTACCACACTATAAAAACTCCAAAGCTGGCATGGAACAATTTGAGCCAGTCTACACAAACTTATTTCAAGTTTCTTTGATTCCACCTCCTGGTGTTACTATATGGGACAAAGAATTGATTATTGAGAATGTCACTAAGGTTTCTGGTTTGAATGTTGAACAGATGCCGCAAGCAGTGACACAGAGCTTCAAAGGTCACAAAAGGTCATATGCAGGTTCATATGTAGACCAAACATTTGTTGATATTACACTTGATTTTGAAGTTAACGTCAATAATGATAACTCTATGTATGTTTACAAAGCACTTCGTAGATGGTGTGATTTGGTTCGCGACCCACTTACAGGCGCAATGACTCCGAAGCTTACTTATGCTTCAAAGCAGTCTTTGATGACATGTCACCTTTATAAGAAGAACGGGGACATTATTCGTACTTGGATTTTCCCAAGCGTTTTCCCTAACAGTGCATTGCCTCAAATGGATTTGGACTATAATACAAATAACATTTTCAAAGTTACTGGATTCAAACTTAGAGCAGACTACTGGGAAGATATTACATTGTAATCTATTTTATTTTTTAACCTTAACCCAAAGGAGAGCTTTTTTAAGCTCTCCTTTTTTGTTTCATATTAAATCAACATCATTAAAACAGGCTATAAAAACACAAAATTTGCCTAAAATCCCTTATTTTTGAACTTTATTCCTTATATTTAATAGAATTATGTGTAAACCTATAACCATGTAAAGAGAAGTATGGCAAAATCAGAAAGAGATATTGTAGCATTTGAAGACCACGAACACGTCTTAAAAAGACCAGCGCTTTATGTTGGCTCTATAACAAAATCAGATGAAAAGATTTCAATTTATAGAGATGGCTATTTTTTCAGCGAACTTCGTTCTATTTCAGTAGCTTATTGGAAAATCATAGATGAAGTTATTGATAATGCTTTGGACGAAGCAAAAAGATGCGCCAGAGAAAAGAAACCAATGGAATCAGTTACAATCCGATTTGATTCAAACACAGGTGTGATTGAAGTTCAAGACACAGGAAGAGGCTTCAAAGAAGGCGAAAAGAAAAACCCTAAGAGTGGACTAACAAACATAGAAACGGCTCTCACAAAGCTCCGTAGCGGTTCGAATTTCTATAATGAAGAAAACGGCTCAACTGTTGTTGGTATGAATGGAATGGGAGTTTCTCTTTGTACTATACTCTCAGATTGGCTTGAAATAGAAACTTGTAATGGTTCTATTATCTACAAGCAAAAATGGGTAGATTTTACTAAAGTTGAATACAAAGAAATTAAAAAATGCACTAAAAAGGCAAAAACTGGAACTATCATTAGATTCAAACCAAGAGAGAAAGTATTCCAAGATTCTACTCTTGAATATGATATAGTTTATACAAAAATGATTATTAGAAATCTATTGGTAAAAGTATCTAAGGATATTCCTAATTTAACTCTAAATGTTTTCTTTGATGGTAAAAAGATTGATTTAGATGCTCCAATCATACATAATGATTTTATGCATGTAAAATCAGATTTGGGAAATGTTTGGATTTTTAAATCATACCAAGACTCATGTTCCCTTGGATTCATCAACGGAGCTCTTTCTACTGGTTCACACATAAACATCGTCAGAGATACAATTAATGATGTATTTGGTAGCACAACAGCACACCATTTCTATGAGATGATGATTGTGTTTGATTTGCCTGCTCAAAATGTAAGATTTGGAGACCAAAACAAAACAAAGTTTGTTACGCCAAAAGCTGAATTAGAAGAACTTTTATCTAAACAAGTGATTCCAAGAGTAAAAAGAGAAATTACGAGATGGGAACACTATAAAGAAATCAAAAAACTCATTCAAGAAAAGAATGATGCTGAAAGTCTTAGAAAGGTGCGGTCAGCTAAAAGACAATCTAAAGTTCAGATTAGCGATAAATATACCCCTCCTGCTAAAAAGCAAGTAAATCTGTTTATTTGTGAAGGTCATTCTGCGGCTGGTGGTTTATGTCAAGGTAGAAATCCACAAACAGATGGAGTATATGCTCTTAAAGGAAAAGTAAAGAACGTTAGAACTGTGAAAGATTTGGCTTCAAACAAAGAAGTTCTTGATTTAATTCATATCATGGGCTTAGAGCCTGGGAAAGAAGTCCAGCTTTCATGGGATAAAATAATTATAGCAGCAGATGCCGACCCAGATGGGCACCATATTACTTCTCTTATCATTAATTTTATTTGGAAGTGGTTTCCAAATGTTATCAAAGAAGGGAAATTAATGGTCTTGAAATCACCTCTGATTAGAGTAGGAACTGGAGCAAAGAGAAGATATTTTTATTCAAAGGATGAATTTAGTAAAACTGTAAAGAATAAAAATGCAGAGGATGTTCGTTATTTGAAAGGACTTGGTTCTATGAATTCTCAAGATTGGGAATGGGTCTATAAAAATATGAATCTTGTGAAGATTGTTTCTGATAAAAAAGCAAATAAGTCTTTGCAAATGGCTATGGGCGAGAACGCAGAAGAACGCAAAAAATGGTTATCAACCCCAATAAATTCCTAAAATGCCAAAAATTGTAAGTGTCATAATTCCAACATCTGGTCGAAATCCTTCGATGTTTTTAGATTCAATAAGTAATCTATTGAATCAAAAATATCAAAGCTGGGAAGGTATTGTAGTTAAAGAGCCCAATTTCAATGCAGAAGATTACATTAAGATTCTTAATTCTTCTGCGCTTGATAAGTTTAAGATTATTGATGCTCCACATGATTGTGGAATAGCAGAAGCAAGAAACATAGGAATAAGCCATGCGATAGGCTCTTACATTGCTTATCTGGATGATGATGATTTATGGTCAGATGAATATCTAAACATTCAAGTCCAAGGAATTGAAGACAGTAAATGTGATTTGGTGTATGCAAATTATCACATAAGAACACAATTATTTAGTGATTTAGAGAATAAGTATACAGGACATTTTATTTGTATTCCTTATAATGTAAATCCTTTTGATAGAAGAGTTCTTTTAACGGAGCCCTTTATACATACATCTGCGGTTTTACATACAAAAGAAATAACAGAAACGATTAAATTTCCAAATTATCCTCAATTCAGCGAATGGAGATTTTTCCTAAAAGCTTCTAAAATGTTTCATTTTGAAGGAGTTCCATATACACTAACAACTGTTCAAAGAAGAATGGATGGAACAAATAATAGGAATAAATTTGGTAATGAGAGTATGCGGAATTTTTATCTTGTCTTGAAGGAAACCGAAAGTGAAATTGAAGACGAGACAACGAGAAAAATAAGAGAACTTATGTTCTCAGAATTTGTTAAAGAATATAAGCAAATAACAAAAGATGAAAGAGAGCATCTTCAAAATCTACTATTAAAAAGAGGTTTTGAGATGGCATATGGTTATTTATCTTATCTATTGTCAATCAATAAAATCGATGACGATATATGTTTAATTGGACATGATATTTCAGTATTGATGGGTAATAAATCTTTAGCAGATGATTTGATATTTTTATCACATTGGTATAAAGGAACGGAATCTGAAAACTTTCCTTCTTATACACCAAAACATTTTATAAGAGAAAAAGGACAATGGAACGTCTTACCATAACAGAACATATTGACTATAATTTTAGAGAATATGCTTTCTATACCCTTGAACATAGAGGTATTCCTGATTGGCATGATTGTCTTACAAATGTGCAAAGAATGATTATGCTTTGTGCTCCTAAGCATTTTCAAAAAACAAATAGCTTAATTGGTTCAGTAACAGAAGCTGGTTATGCACATGGGGATGCTTCTCTTGCTAATGCTATTTCAAGATTAGCTAAACCTCATTCAGTAGCAGAAAGTTTATTGGATGGAGATGGTAACTTTGGAACTCCATTCAAAGACCATCCAGCCGCACCGAGATATACTTCTGTTAGATTGAGTAAAAACTCTCTTGAAATGATATCAGAAATGTCATTTTTGAATAGAGGTGAAGTTGCAGAAATACCTTATATCAAAATAGGAGTTCCGATTGGTCTTCTTATAGGTGTTATGGGAATAGCAGTTGGTTATAAGTCTGTTATTCTTCCTCGTTCTCTTTCTTCTATAAAAGACTACTTATCAGGAAAAGTAAAATCAATCAAGCCTTATTATAAAGGATTTACTGGTAAAATTACAAAAGTCAAAGGCATGGATTCTTCTTGGCTTTTGGAATCAACATTAGAGATTGATGAATTCAAAAGGGTAGTTAGAGTTAAAGGATTACCGCCTGTTATAAAGTATGAAAAATTCATAGATAGAGTAAGAGATTTATCTGAGGAAATTGACTTTGATTTTGTCAATGAATCACAAGAAGATGTGGATGTTTTGTTCAAAGTTTCTAAGTCACAACCAGTTGAGGTTTGGACTACCTTCAAAGAGCAAATCTATAAAATGACAAGGCTTGTTGTTAAAGAATCAATAGTTCTTATCAAAGATAGAACTGTCGTAGAATATGCGACAGTTGAAGATTATTTGGATGAATTTAGAGAATATCTCGAAGTCCTTAAACTTGAAGTTTTGGTGTATAGAAGAGATAAATCTTCATATGAACTTGATTTCTTGAAGGCGAAACTTCAATACTTGAAGTATATGCTTGATGCAAAAAGAACAAGAAAAGAAGTATTAGATTTCTTGAAGAGATTTATACAAGGAATATCCGATAGATTAGATTCTATTCGACTTTCTTCTTTGAATGATGAAACAATTAAAGAAACAGAAACAGCTATAAAAGAAGAAACAGCAAGATTAAAAGAATTCAACGTAGAAGTAAAACTACAAGAAAAGATAGTTAAATCTTTGAAGAGTGTCAATAAAGCAAAGATTAAAGTTGCTTCTTCGCTTTTTGAAATGTCATCAGAACCAAAAGAATTAAATGGGGTTTCCGTATGGGAAGGCCCAGAAGAAGAACCAGAAGAATCCGAAATGGAGGAAGAATGATTTTTATTGGAGATATTCATGGTAATTTCAAAAAACTATTCAGCTTGATTAATCAAGCTGAGGTTAAGAATGATACATTCATTCAAATTGGAGATTTTGGAATTGGATTTAGACCAGTTGAAGATGAATATTTACTTTTATCTTTCATTAATGAAATGTTGATTGAAGGGAATAATGATATGTATGTTATTCGTGGAAACCACGATAACCCTTCTTATTTCACAGAAGATAAATTCAACTTTTCAAATATTAAGTTTCTACCAGATTTTCATGTTTTAGAGATTAATGGTAAAACAATTTTAACTGTCGGCGGAGCTTTATCGATAGATAGAATCCAAAGAAAAGAAGGCATAAATTATTGGAAAGATGAGGAATTTCCTCTTATAATTCCTGATATAAAAGAACTTTATACAGATAACCCAATTGATATTGTCTGCACACATACATGCCCTACATTTACTTGGCCATTTACTCTTGCACCTATTGTCAAAAGTTTTATAGAAATAGACCCTAAATTAGAGAATGAATTAATAAGTGAAAGAAAAAGATTAGACTTATTGTATGAAAAAGTATCTGAATACAATGGATTTGTACCAAAAAATTGGATTTATGGACACATGCATAAAACTATTTCTACGGAATACAAAGAAACCAAATTCCAATGCTGTGGAATAGATTATATGCATGAGCTTAAATTTTTCACTTAATTTTCATAGATTTCTAAGATGATTTCAAATTTAGATATATACTATTTAGTCTTAAACTAATACAATAAATTAAATACATTATGGCAGTATCTCCCTTTATCAAACCGATTAAAACGCAAGGTGGAACCTTTTTTATCATGCCATCAACAGCAGAGGATATGACCTTTGCTTATGGCGATGATTCAAGAGTTATGCGTTTTAGTAAATATGTTCTATTAAACATACCTAAATTCTTAGATAATACAGCTGATTCTAATACAATTCAATTAGATGCTATTCCAGCGGCTTACCAATATGTTGATGGTACTGATTGGAATAGATATTTAACAGAGTCATTTCAAAATTATCTTCTGAACTTAGAAGTTCTTTTAACTTCAAAGGATGACTATAATCAAGCTTCAAATAGAACAGTATCTGAGCGTCTTTTTTGGAAGTGGATGAAAGAAATCGGAGCTCTTCGTTTTAGAGAAGCAAGACCAACTGAGGTTTCAAATTTAACTACTGGACAAAGATTTGTAGAAGAAGATGAATCTGATGGAACAACAACAGGAGGTATTGATTATAGTAGAGTTGTTAAATATATTGGTGAGATAGATGTTGTAAATTCCGTTAGACATGTTGCAAATACATTTACGGAATTTTTCTGCCATATTCCAACAAAAGATGGTAATTCTCCAGTTGTTCTTTTTAAGTCAGTGGCTGATGAGAATTATTCTCCAGATATGTATATTCAAAATGTACCTGTCGACCCGCTTGATTCTGAATATATTGTAGGTAGAAAACCAGCCGATGTACATCCCTTTGGTTTGCTATTTTATGGATTTTATGATTCAGATACCGCTTCTTTTGATAATGATACTTATATTCTTGAAAAGTGGAATGAAACAACAGAAGCATGGGAAACAGGATTTTGGTATACTACCCCTTTGAACAATTCATATTATACAGAACCTACCCGTTTTGATGATTGGAGAAATGATAAGTTAAGAGTAACAGGAAAAGCAATAACAGGAAAAACAACACCCGTTACCTTCCTACGTTCAAGACTTGATGGAATTATGCTTGATTTTGATTTGAATTCCTATTTAGCGGCAACTCAAGATTCAAGAGTAAACTCATGGCATCAATTTAATGCAACAGAAGCTTCAAGTTCTTTTGATTTCAATGCAGTTTTGGTGTATTATGAAACATTCCCAAAGGGTTTTCCAGAACAAGCAGAAAGAAATCTTTTTGGTGTTCTCTTCTTAGATAATGTAGACCCTCTTGATAATGGTGGTGGATATATCCCAACTCTTAAAAAAATCAAACCTGATTCTGTTGTTGGAACAAATGGAACTTCATTTAATATAGCACTCAGACTTCGTTTTGATGTTAATACAGAAGATGCGGCCATTGAAACAACTGTTAATGATTACTCTACATTCTCTCTTGAAGTTTATGTAGGGGCTATGAATGAAATGGCTCGGGCTTCAAGGATTTTAGAAAGCTCTCTTTTAAGTGTAGGTTCTCTTGAATCAAGAGTAAATGACTTAGAACAATCCTTAATAAATAGCACAGTTGAAGAAGAAATCCTTTCAAGATTAGGTGCTGTTGAAGAGTCTTTACAAGCTTCTGATGCTCTTGTTAAGGATACGGAGGCAATTATACAGTTAATCGATAGAAACTATCAACAAGTCCAGAATCTTATCAATAATAACACTTCTCTTGAAGTTGCTTACAATACTGATGTTTTATATTCAGAATCAAGAGTTGATGGTATAGAAATAGATAAAAGTGTTTCTAATAGAGTAAGACTTAAAAACACATTTGGTTCTTATAATCTTTCTCCAAAACCAATTGTTTTTATGGAAACTGATTGGAATAAAGAATCTGATTATTGGAGTTATGTTTATGGTCTACAACCAGCTTCAAATTATTTAAGAATAGAAACAAATTCTGTTCTTAATTCTGATAGAAATTTGGTTTTATTTATTGATGATACTTTGAACAAGTGGAAAGTAGGACAAAGTATGAAAGTATCATTTGGTGGAGCTGGTGTTGATGTTGATAACACATTCGGAGTTTTTAGATTCATAGTTCTCACAGACGCTCAGAACATAATGAGTTTATCCGCTCCTTATTCAATTGAAGCCGCTAATATACAGTCAGGATTCTTTGAATCTGCTAACGGGAAGCCTTTATTTGAAATAATCTGTATTTCTGTAAATCCATTACAATTTTCCGTAGAAATACTTAGATAATTGGATATATAGAAAAACAATAAAATATAAAAGGAAAAGATATGTCACTAATACTTAATCAAGGAAATCTTTCAAATACACCGAAAGATAATTATTATAGCGGTCTTAAAGAACAACCTTTAATGACTATCAATATGGATAATTATCAATGTGAACAAATTTGGCCTGATGAGAATGTAATTGGAGCAGAAGCGGGCTCAAGATTTATTTGTGAGGCATCAAGAATTATTCAAACAAAAAATTATACTCCAAATGTTTATAGAGAGTTCCAAAGACACGTTGGTTTTAATGTAATTGTAGAATCTTTAGGTGAAAATACTGGTAGATTTAACGTTCTTTGCTTTACTGAAAAGGGTGTTTAATGAAATCTCCTTGTAAAAGGATATGTAAAGTAAAAAATAAAAAATATCATGAGACATATTAAAAATTATGAATCTTATTTTCATTCTATAAATGAAAGCACTGGATTAGATGCTGGATTTTTTTTAGCATCGGACGATAATTGGTATATGTATATTGAAACTTGGGATGAATATGGCGAAGAAGGTAGCGGAGAGTATGAAGAATATGGCCCATTTATGTCTCTTGAACGAGCAGAGCGTTATCTTGAAGATAATTTCGCAAACCCTGGGGGATATTCAGTCAATTCATCTGGTAAAACAAAGCCACCATCAAATGCAAGAAGACCATTCTAATTTAATTACTAATAAAAATAAAAATATAGCAAAATCAACAGGTTTTGTAAATATACCAAGACCAAGATACTAAAACTGTCAATTATATTGATAATTCCTCAATTTATGGGATTTTATGCGGATATATAGTGCATAGAATCCCATATTTTTTTGGATAAAATAATTCTGATTATCCTTAATGTCCACCATATTTAATATCATTCTTGACGATTCAGGAGCAATTCTTGGTATACAAGGAGACCAAGGTTTAATTATCTTTGGTTCACAAGGCCCGCAGGGCATTCAAGGGACTCAAGGTGTTCAGGGTGTTCAGGGTAGAGGAACTCAAGGCGTTCAAGGCGTTCAAGGTAATGTGGGAACTCAAGGTTTACAAGGAACAGGAGGGCCGAAGGGCGACCAAGGTGAAAATGGTATACAGGGGCCAAGAGGATTTCAAGGCCCTACTGGTGTAGGTCTTCAGGGTATAATGGGCCCTCAACAATCTGGTTTGGGAGACCAAGGACCACAAGGTCGTCAAGGAACTATGGGCCCTCAACAATCTGGTTTAGGAGAGCAAGGAGTTCAAGGTAATCAAGGGCCATTAGGAACGAGGGGATACCAAGGTGCGATTGGCCCTCAGCAATCGGCATTAGGAGAACAAGGACCTCGGGGCTTTCAAGGTGCGATTGGCCCTCAGCAATCTGGATTGGGTGACCAAGGCGCTCAGGGTAATCAAGGTTTTCAAGGGCCTCAAGGAAGAGGAACTCAAGGAAGTCAAGGTATTCAGGGTATAAAGGGAACCCAAGGTTTACAAGGGCCAGAAGGTTCTCAGGGATTTCAGGGTATAAGAGGCAATCAAGGTTTTAAAGGAGACCAGGGCCCTACTGGAGTTGGTATTTCAGGTAGTCAAGGAAATCAAGGCCCTCAGGGAGCTCAAGGTAAAGATGGATTTGTTGGTTCTCAAGGCCTTCAAGGTATAGATGGTAGTCAAGGTAGTCAAGGTAGTCAAGGAGCTCAGGGTATTCAAGGAACACAGGGCAACCAAGGTAATCAAGGCCGTCAAGGAAATCAAGGAAATCAAGGACCACAAGGTAACAAAGGAAATCAAGGTAATGATGGTGCTCAGGGTAATCAGGGAAACCAAGGAAATAATGGTATTCAAGGTAATCAAGGTAACCAAGGCCCACAAGGTAATCAAGGAAACGAGGGACTTCAAGGCAACCAAGGAAATCAAGGAAATCAAGGCAACCAAGGAAATCAAGGAAATCAAGGAAATCAAGGTAACCAAGGCAACCAAGGCAACCAAGGCAACCAAGGAAATAATGGTGCTCAGGGCAACCAAGGCAAACAAGGAAATGATGGTGCTCAGGGCAACCAAGGCAACCAAGGCAACCAAGGCAACCAAGGAAATAATGGTGCTCAGGGCAACCAAGGCAAACAAGGAAATGATGGCGCTCAGGGCAACCAGGGCAACCAAGGAAATGATGGTGCTCAGGGCAACCAAGGCAACCAAGGAAATGGTGGGACTCAGGGCAACCAAGGCAATCAAGGCAACCAAGGCAACCAAGGAAATGATGGTGCTCAGGGCAACCAAGGCAAACAAGGAAATGATGGTGCTCAGGGCAACCAAGGCAACCAAGGCAACCAAGGCAACCAAGGAAATAATGGTGCTCAGGGC
>Ga0169931_10004648_pt1 | contig 21267 bp, 20 predicted proteins | sample Kivu_15m_20L_FD_129675 | JGI IMG/M metagenome (GOLD analysis project Ga0169931, IMG submission 129675) | Freshwater microbial communities from Lake Kivu, Western Province, Rwanda to study Microbial Dark Matter (Phase II) - Kivu_15m_20L... | ecosystem: Environmental > Aquatic > Freshwater > Lake... | reverse complement strand
CCAACTCCTAGCCCCACCCCAGAACCAGAGAAAATTGTTTATGGAGGAGTAATTATCTCAGAGATTTACCCTGACCCAGCCGTGGGAGGTAAGGAATTTGTGGAATTATATAATACTACAAATAAAGATATAGATTTAGCAAATTGGAAATTAGATGATATCCCAGATAATAGTATATCACCAAACTCTCCTATACAAACTCTGACTGGAATTATCCCAGCTAAGGGATTTCTAGTCTTAGAGGATGGGGGAGCTCTTAAAATTGGACTTAATAATGACCAAGACTCGGTAATACTGTATGATCCGAATGGGATAATACAATCTCAAATAGATTATAAGAACTCACCAAAAGGCTCTAGCTATATGTATATAGATAGCAAATGGCTCTGGAGTACCACCCCCTCACCTAATGCAGTCAATATAGATCCAATTATAATAAATCCTGTTAAGCCAAATATTGTATTACCAAAATATAATATCGGAAGCATTATAATCTCAGAACTTTATCCTTATCCAGATTCCGGTGAAGAATTCATAGAAATTCATAATACTACAGAAAGTGACATAGATCTGACTGGTTGGAAATTAGCAGATTTAGCCAAAAGTTATACTCTCTCAGGGATAATCCCTGCCAAGAGTTATAAATTATATAATCAAGCAGAGACCAAGATAGCCCTTAATAATACTAGTGAGACCGTCACTCTTATAGACAATTATAATCAAATTCAATCCACGACATCCTATACCAAGGCTTATAAGGGACTCTCCTATATACCAGTATTACAAACTTGGAGTTGGACACAGACTATAACTCCTAATGCTACCAATATATTCACCGAGAATACTAGTTCAGCAGATACCAAAACTTATACCAAAATTGAGAATGTAGATAATTTATTAGGTATTGAAGATGGAGAATTTATAGAAATAGAAGGACAAATTATCATCCCGGCAGGAGATTTGGTAGATACAAGTTTCTATATATTCAAAGACAATAGGATAGTCAAAATTTATGATAGGCAAAAACGCTTTCCAAATCTCAAATCAGGTAGTATAGTGAGAGTAAAAGCCGAATGGCATAATACCGATACCCAGCAATATATCAAGACCAACTCAGCAGATAATATAGAGCTAATTTCAGAGCAAGCGATTATTATTAAGCCAGAAAAAATCACCAGTCCAGATAATTCTGATTGGGGTAAAATTATTTCAGTGAGCGGAGTTTTAGATACCAATACCAAGACCAAATTAGTAATTAATAACAAAAACCAGAACACAGCAGTAAAACTATATGCTGATAAAATCACCAAACCCAAAATGAAAAAGAATGATATAGTGACAGCAATAGGCTTTATAGAAATCTATGATGGAGAAATCAGAGTTATACCATGGAATAATAGTCAGATTGAATCCACCCCAATTATCAAAAAGGCCAGTGCGAATAATATAAAACCACCAAAAATATCAGCACTAGATAATAATCCATCTAATCTGATCTCCACTACAACCACAGAGTATAGAGGTTTGGATGAATATAAGATTCCGGGAGCTTCAGAGATCAGTTCTAAAAATAGTACTTGGCTACAAGAATTCCTAGCTAAATATGGAATATTCAGTACCGCTATAATATTCAATCTTATTTGGTGGGGATATAGAATGAAGTTAAGAATTAGGAATTAAAAATTATATTTACACCCGTCGATTTGGTCAACACCCCATCCAAAACAATGTATTCTAATGGCCGGAGGTGGACTGTTTTAAAAATTCCCCTCTTTGGCAATCCGCCTCGGGAGGAGAGGGGTGGTCCCTCCTATACTTTTGTTTAGGAGGGAACGGGGTGGAGTATTGTATTAACTTACTCCTACAATAAATTCTGAGGGTTTATTTCAATATCCTGACCTCTTTCTAGAATTGGCACTAATTTGGTTTTGATGCTTTGAGCTTGTTTTGGTGGGGCTTGTATAATTAAGGTAAATTGGTATATTCCTTTTCCTTTAGCCAAATACTTTTCTAGCGGTCCGAGGGCTTTGATATTGATATTCTGTAAAACTTCTTTAATTCTCAATGCTTGGTCTAGGGCTATTTGTCTTTGAGTATGTTGAGAGTGGATGGCTATTATTTCATATTGTGGGGGGTAGTGATATGTTTGCCTATTTTGATATTCTTGTTGCCATAATTTTGCCAAAGGTTGATTTAGGATATTTTGAATATGAGTTGGCAATTCTTCTTCTCGATTCCATAGAGTAAAAGTTTGTATTATTGTTTTATGGCTATGGTGAATTAACTCAGTTAAAGTTTGAATGGATTTTTCTCTAATACTATAGTCAGGGAAATTAATTAGAGATTCAGCGGAAGGGATTATGGTGAGAGTTTTGGGTATAATATCTAAGAATTTATGTATCATACTAGTGCTCAGTAGTATGGCTGGTTGATGATGAGTGAATTTGTGGATAATTTCTTTTTGGGAATTGATATCTGAGGCGGTGTCGCTGGATAAGGTGTAATTAGGGATGTTTGGGTGTAATTCAGTGATCAGGGCTTGAATTTTTTGTATACCGATGCCTCCTTGCTTGAGATTATAGGACTTGCATTGAGGGCATTGATTTATCATTTTGAACCACTTTCTGGAAGTATGAGACATTAAAATTTGAGTTTCAGTATAATTTGGGACTTTTTTGGCTAAAGTATCTACTCTATGTACAGTCAGTAAACTACCAGACTTAGGGTCTCTTAGATGATATCCACAATCTCTGCAAGACATATATAATGATTCTCCTCGGCGATTGACATATATGATAATAGATTGATTTTTAGCTATGGCTTGTCTAATAGCTTTTTGGGCAGGTATTGATAATAATTCTCTATTACCTTTAGTGAATTCTATAGGCATTTCTATTAATTCGGTCTTCAAATTATTATTAGCAGGATAGAACTCGGCTGGAAGGCTTAAATTATTTTTCTTTATAATATCTAGGCTATTAATACTTGGTAAATTAGAAGCTAAAGTCAAGTTAGCTTGATGTAATTGGGCTAGGTTTACTGCTATAGTAATAGTATTATAATGTGGCTTGGTCTCAAAAGAATAATAAGCCTCAGAGGCCTCATCCTCTATAATTATATGCTCTAAATGCTGAAATGGGAGGAATAAACTACTTCTAGTGCCTAGAATTAATTTTGCCTCTCCAGATTTTATTTGCATCCATATTTTTCTAAATTCACTGGTTTTAATTTGAGAGTTAATGGTGACTGGATTATACTCCTCTAATTCCTGAGCTATGGTCTCAAGACTAATATTATCTGGAGTTAAGATTAGAATTTGTCCTTGAGTTTTATTAATAACTTTATGATAATGGTTTAATCTATCGGGGGTTGGATATATTATTAATTTAGGTGTATATTTATCTCCTAATTTTATATTTTTGGTAGGGGATTCGAGTATTTTGGGATATTTTTTGATTGTACTAGATAATCTGGGTAAAAACCACTTTATAATATTTCCCAAAGGATGGGCATAATAATTACTAATCCATTCAGCTAATTTTAATTGATTGTCTGTCAAAATAGGAGTGATAGAAAAACTCTTTTCTATTGGTTTGGGGCTAAACTGTACGAATTTACGGAGATTTTGCCTATTTTTTGTCAATTCTTGACAAAAGTAAACAATTGCTGTAGTATAGGTAGTACGAACCTCCACTATTACAAGACTACCGGGAAGTATTCTCTCGGATGAATAATAAGTCAAAGTGTGACTTATCTGCCCAGGAAGTTTGATAAGAGGGACTACTTGCAAAATATACATATATATAGTATACTCCATTGACAGTAAAAGTGAATATCTAATATAAAGTTATACGAAAATTAGAATATAATTTAAATATAAGTTTATTATATTTTTTACTAATTTATTATATTTAACTACAAACTTTAATTATGAAAAAATACCATATGACACAATCAGGGCTTGAAAAAGTACAAGTAGAACTTGATGATCTAGTTTTGAGGCGTAAAGAAATTATTGAAAAGATTAAGTTTGCCAAGGAGCAAGGTGATTTGAAAGAAAATGCCGAGTATCATGAAGCTAAAAATGATATGGCTTTTAATGAATCTAAAATTCTAGAATTAGAAGATTTGATTCGTAATGTTGAAATAGTCACATCTCCTCAAAGTTCACAATTTGTAGTTTTGGGCTCCCAGATTAAGGTAGTTGGACAAAGAGGGGAGAGAGAATTTCTCATTGTAGGAGCCCCTGAGGCCAATCCTACTGAGAGTAAAATTTCAGATGAATCTCCTCTAGGGCGGGCCTTTATGCACCGCAGTGTTGGAGAAGAGGTAGAAGTGGAGACTCCAGCTGGTATTCAGAAATATACTATTTTAGAGATTAAATAAGTCTGTATTTCCTTGTAATGATAGTCTTAATCTGGTATAGTATTAGTATATGAAAAAATTTTTTGTCACAACTCCTATCTATTATTTGAATGGAGAACCTCATCTTGGGCATTATTATGCTAATACTATTGCTGATGTAATGGCTCGCTATCATCGTCAATTTGGAGCAGGAGCTTTCTTTTTGACAGGAACTGATGAGCATGGGCAAAAAGTGTCTGAAGCAGCTCAGAAAAATAATTTATCTCCTCAGGATTATACAGATAAGATGTCTAATATTTGGCAAGAGGCTTGGGATAATTTGGGTCTGAGCTATGATTATTTTATTCGTACTACCAATCTAGTACATAAGGCTTTATGCCAATTTGTAATTACTAAGTTATTGGCAAGTGATGATGTCTATTTACATAAGTATGAAGCTTTGTATTGTGTAGGAGCAGAATCCTTTGTCACTCAATCAGAGCTACGGGAAGGGGGATTATGTCCTGACCATGATGAAAAACCTCAAATTGTGCTAGAGAATAATTATTTTTTTAGACTTACTAAATATAAAGAGAGAATTAGAAAGTTAATTGAGCAGGATATAATCAAAGTTATACCTGAATCTAGGAAAAATGAAACTCTGGAATTGCTAAATAATCCAGATGTAGGTGATTTCTCAGTCACCAGAGAAAAAGTTAGCTGGGGGATCCCTGTACCATTTGATACTACTCAGACTTTATATGTGTGGATTGATGCTTTGTTTAATTATATGTCAGGAGTTCTGGCTAGTCAGAATATAGATATTCAAGATTTATCTGCGGATGAGATTTTAGCTAAAATTCAAGACATTTGGGCTCCAGATTTACAAGTCATAGGTAAAGATATAATGAAATTCCATACTATTTTCTGGCCTGCTTTTTTATTAGCTTTGGGTGTCACTGAGGACAAATTGCCAAAGACAATGTTGGTGACTGGGTTTTTCTTGTCGGGGGGTCGAAAAATGTCTAAAAGTATAGGGAATGTGATAATCCCAAAAGACATAGTTCGGGAATTTAATCAAGTCACAGATAATCTTGGCAATGATATTCTAAGATATGTAATCCTAAGAGAGATGCGAATTGGCAATGATGGAGATATTACCAAAGAGAAAATTATAGGTATTTATGAATCCGAACTTGTCAATAAATTTGGGAATACTTTTAGTCGTATAGTCGGTATGGCGAAGAAATATGAGATAGAAAATTTAGATCTACAAAACAAATCAGTAGAAGAATATCATCAAGCGATGAAAAACTATGATATATATGAGGCTATTAATATTCTATTAGAAAAAATAAGTATAATTGGACAGCAAATTGAAACTATAAAACCTTGGGAATTATATAAGACAGGGCAGATACTAGAGTTAGAAAAAAATATTCAAAAATGGCTACAAGATTTAGCTTGGATTACAGAGGCTATACAACCCATTATGCCCAATACCTATGAGAAAATGCAAAAGTTACTAAACGGTGAGAATTTACAGATATTCCCTAGAATGTAAATTATAGTATTTTTTGTACCCGTAGGGGTAGAGTGGATAAAACACAAAATAGAACTCAATCCACCTCCGGTCACTCCCGTATAAATACGACAGTGACCACCTCCTCCCAAACCAAAGTATGGGAGGGACTGAAAGCTCCTCCCTGCCTACCGCAGGCAGGTAAAGGAGGACAATTACTATCCCAATTTACTGTTATTAGTCTAGTAATGTATATAATACCTTTTGTCGACGATTATCTCATCTTGTACAAAAATTGGAAATTATTTTGATATTCTGATATAATAGTATTAAATAATATATTATATCTATGATAAAAGTTGATGCCTTAATTTTGATTGGTAAACCTGGGTCAGGGAAAGGGACTCAAAGTGGGATTTTGAAGCAAAAATTTCGTATGGAGGCTATTCCTTATGGAGATTTTTTTCGTAATATAGCTGCTGAGCAAGGATTTTTAGCTGATAAAGTAGCATCTTCAATTAATAAGGGAGAGTTTTTGCCTTATTGGATGCCTAGCTATGTCTTGATTGATTATCTTATAAAGAACTATAATAATAAAACTGGTATTATTTTGGATGGTGCTGCTAGATCTAAAGAAGAGTCTATTATTGTGCATAAAGTACTTACTTGGTTTGAAATAAATTATAAGGTTATATATATTGATGTTCCAGATGAGGTGGTAATTGATAGATTGTCTGAGAGATTACATTTATTAGAGAGAGAAGATGATAAGCCAGAGCATATCCAAAATCGTATTACTACTTATAATAACTCAGTGATTCCGTCTATTGAGTATTTTAGAGAAAAAGGGAAACTTATTACTATTAATGGGGACCAATCAATGGAAAAGGTGTCAGCAGATATTCTAGAAGCTTTAAAATAATTTATGTCTCAATATCGCATCAAAAGTAAAGATGAAATCCAGGCTATGAGAGAGGGGGGTAAAATCCTAGCTGAGACTTTGATTTGGCTACGGGAAGATAAGATTAAAACAGGGATAAGTACTCAGGAAATAGATATCTATACCAGAGAATTTTTTGAGAAGAAGAAGGTCAAATCAGTTTTCTTGGGTTATTATGGTTTTCCAGCTGTTATCTGTATTTCTATTAATGATGCTGTCATCCATGGAGTTCCAAACCCTAAAACTATAGTTAAGGAAGGTGATATTGTATCATTAGATTGTGGGGTACTACATAATAATATGATTGTGGACAGTGCCATTTCTTTTGGGATAGGTCAGATCTCAGAAGAGGCTCGATTATTATTAGAGAGAACTCAAAAATCTTTGAATAAAGCTATCAAAGTGATTAAAGCTGGAGCTACTACTGGAGATATTGGATATGCAGTAGAGTCCTATATCGACCAATTTGGCTATGGTATTATACGAGATTATGCTGGTCACGGAGTAGGACATAATTTACATGAGGACCCAACTATTCCTAATTATGGACAAGCTGGAGCAGGTGATAAGCTAATCTCTGGCCTTACTATTGCAGTGGAGCCTATGATTACACTTGGCTCAGAGGATGTCTTTACCGATGCTGATGATGACTGGACTGTGTATACTGATGATGGGTCTCTGGCAGCTCATTTTGAGCATACGATTCTAGTGACAGATAAGGGGGCAGAAATATTAACTCAAATATAATATGACGAATTCTACATTGACAGCTATTGAGGTCGAGCGAAATAATCGCTTAGAAAAAGCTAAATTATTACAATCTAAAGGCAATAATCCATATACAGAGCAGGTTAAGAGAGATGTTACTTTGCAATCATTAAGTCAAAAATTTGATTCTCTTAAGGGTAAGACTGTGACAGTAGCCGGCTATATCAAGTCCCTTAGATTATCTGGTAAAATTGGCTTTACCACAGTGGAGGATGATTCTCTGCCTGAGGGATTCCAATTTATTTTCAAGTCAGATTTATTGTCAGAGGCTAAACTTAATTTTGAAGATTTCAAAGAATTAGTAGATAGGGGAGATTATATTCAGGTGACAGGGAGTTTAGATTTATCCCAAAGAGGGGAGCCTAGCGTTTTTGTGGTCTCATATACAGTTCTGACCAAATCTCTCAGGTCTCTGCCAGAAAAGTTAGATGATATTGAGCTAAAATATCGCAAAAGATATGTAGATATGAAATTACATCCAGAAGTGAGAGAAATCTTTCGGATGAAAAGTAAATTCTGGCAAGCTACCCGAGAGTATATGTTAAAGTATGACTTCCTAGAATTACAAGCCCCCACTTTAGAGTATACTACAGGAGGAGCTGAGGCTAAGCCTTTCTCAACCCATCACAATGCATTAGATGAGGACTTTTACTTAAGAATTAGCTCGGAATTATTCTTGAAGCGATATATTACAGGAGGATTTGAGAAAGTCTTCGATATAGATAAAAATTATCGCAATGAGGGAATTGATGATGAGCATTTACAAGAATATATTCAATTTGAATTTTATTGGGCCTATTCTGAATTTGATCAAATGCTAGAATTTTCTGAGGATTTGATAAAATATATAATCAGCAAAACCTTTGATACTCTGGAATTAAAATATCAGGATAAAGTTATTGATTGGCGTACAAAATGGCCAAGATTATCCTATTATGAATTCATAGAGAAATTTGCAGGTATCTCTTTGCAAGAATATGACACTGTAGAAAAATTAAAATCTCTAGCTGACAGGCTTAATCTTAAATACAATAAAAGTGATGGCTATGGTAGAATGCTAGATTTAATCTATAAAAAAACTGCCAGACCAAAATGTATAGAGCCAATGTGGTTAATTGACCATCCAGTGGCTATCTCGCCCCTAGCTAAGAGAAATCCTAATAAACCTGAATATACTCTGAGATCTCAGCTGATAGCCTATGGTTCAGAATTAACTAATGCCTTTGCTGAGCTCAATGATCCAGTAGATCAGTTGGCAAGATTTGAGGAGCAACAATCCCTTAGAGACCAAGGAGATGATGAAGCGATGATGATAGATACTGATTTTGTAGAGGCTCTAGAATATGGTATACCACCAACTTGTGGGTTCGCTTATTCTGAGCGATTATTTAGTGTCTTAATGCAAAAGCCAATTCGAGAGACTACTGCCTTCCCGCTGATGAAAAGAGAAAAATAACTCTATGAAAGTAAACTCTAAAATAGCTTTAGTGCACGAATATTTGACTCGGCTTGGAGGAGCGGAGAGAGTTTTGAAGCATTTATTAGATTTATATCCAAAAGCTTATATATATACACTTTTATATAATCAGAATAAAGTCTCATCAGTTTTCCCCCCGTCAAAAGTCAAGCCAAGTTTTGTCAATAAATTTCCTAATTGGATTAAATCCAGAGTCAAATTCTTAGCCCCAATTTTACCCTCCGCTATAGAGTCATTTGATCTAAGTAAATATGATGTAATTATATCCAGTACTAATTCTTTTGCTAAGGGAGTAATTACCAAGTCAAAAGCGATTCATATTGCCTATTGTCATGCTCCAGCTACTTTTTTGTGGAATGCCTTTCACTCCTATCGCAAACAACAGCGGAAAAAGGGCTTTGGTAATTTTATGATTTTATTATTAACCCATTATCTCAGGCAATGGGATAGACAAGCAGCGGATAGAGTAGATTATTTTATTGCAAATTCCAAGCTAACTCAAACCAGAATCAAGAAATATTATCGCAAAGACTCAGTGGTAATTTATCCCCCTGTAGATGTAGATAGATTCAAGCCAACTAAAGAGCATAAAGACTATTTTTTGATTGTATCTCAGCTAACTCAGTACAAAAATATAGATATTGCAGTTGAGGCTTTTAATAAATTAGATTTACCTTTAGTTATTATTGGGGATGGTCCAGAGAGAAAAAGATTACAAAAATTAGCCAATAAAAATATTGAATTCAAAGGTTTTGTAGATGATGAGACTACAGTTGAGTATTATCAGAATTGTAGAGCCTTTGTTTTCGCTGGTAGTGATGATTTTGGGATAGCTCCAGTCGAGGCTATGGCAGCTGGGAAACCAGTCTTGGCTCTAAGAGATGGTGGAGCTCTAGAAACTGTGATTGAGGGTAAGACCGGAGAATTTTTTGACGCTCCAATTATTGAATTATTAGCAGATGGAGTAAGGCGAATTACTGAGACAAATTATGACTATAAATTTATTCGTAAGCATTCCGAACAATTCAGTACCAAGAGATTTATCAAAGAAATAGAAAATTATATCAAAAAAATTATTGACACAGACAATAATGACAAGTAATCAAGCTAAAGAAATTATTTTAAGCCAAATTAAAAATCAAAAAAGCCAAACATTTTTAATTGAAGGCTCTTACAAAGTTGGACAATTAGCTCTAGTGAGGGAAATTATTCAAAATTTTAACTCTACAAATACCCAAGATATCTTTTGGATTGATAAAGATCCTGAAAAGTCTAGTCTGGGACTGACAGAAATTGCCATTATTAAGCATCATATCAATCAAACTCCACTTTATAGTCAATATAACTTTTTTATAATTCAAAATGCTGATTTTTTGAATAAAGAAGCTCAAAATTCATTATTAAAAATTATTGAAGAACCGAATAAACATAGTATAATTTTCTTTTTAGGGACATATCATCAGCTCTTGCCGACTATATATTCTAGATGTATTAGTTTGTATTTAGACCCTAATGACTCTCAAGACTTAAGTTTAGGACATTATGATTTAGAGTTAGAAATGCAGTCAAATTTAGAACTCATTCAACAAATAGAGCAAATTTGGCTTGATTATTTGAATTTAATACAAGCTGATGAAATTGAAATTCTTAATTATACTACTAAGATTCAAAATCACCCTATTGAGCTAGTATTATTCATCATAGAAAGTATACATTTTCTAATAGCCCTTGCACATACTGATAAGACAAGTTATACTAAAATTAGATTACCTACAAACTTAAACCAAATTTTAGATAATAGCATTACAAAAATACAGTCCAAACAGAATTATAAAATTCTAAAAGATTTACAAAGCTTGAAAAAAATAATTTTTTTTAGTAATAGTAAAAACATATTAGCTATAGAAAAGTTTTTAATCTCTAATAAAATATAATATATGAAATTATTTATAATACCACTCACTATTTTAATCGGGGTTTTGATTATTACAGCTATTATTTTTAATAATTATTCTCCAATTTCAATTAATTCCAATAATAACAATAAATCCAAAACAGAAGATGCAAAAGGCGCTATTTGGCAATCTACTGATGGAGGACGAAATTTTGAACCAAAGTCAAAAATGGCCGAAGCTAACCCAAAAATAGATTTAAGTCGAAATGTTGTCAATCTTATTAGCGGAGCTAATAATGATATCGTAGCTATTACTTCCAAAGGAGGAGTATTTCGTACTACTAATTGGGGTGCAGATTGGAATATTTTATTAAATTCAACTATTGTACCTACAGCTATTGCAATTAACCCCAACAAAACAGAGGAAATTTATATAGGAGCTATAGAAAATAAAAGAGCTCGTCTATATAGAACTATTAATGCAGGTAAAGATGATAATTGGCAAGAAATTTATACAGAACCAAAAGAAGGAGCTTCTTTTACATCTATTAAAATTGATACTAAAAATGAAAATATAGTTTATGCACTTTTATCTAGTGGAGTCTTATTAAAATCATATAATAAAGGGCTTGATTGGGTTTTGGCTCATAATCTAAAAAGTACGGCTATAGGTTTAGAAATAGACTCTAACAATTCCGATGTCATTTTAGTTGTCGGTACTACAAAAATATTTTATAGTACCGATGGAGGCTTTAGCTTTGATGAGTCTACTCCAAAATTAAAACTACAAGGTATAACAGGAGCTCAAATTGCTTCCTTTGCGATTAACCCTAGTAATTCACAAGAAATTTATTTAGGAGGTACAGGTGAGATAATCCGAACCACAGACAAAGGTAAAACTTGGGAAAATGTTCGTATTCTAACCCCCAATTTGTCTCTTCCTATGTCCAATATTAGAATTAGTAAGTCTAATCAGAATGTGATTTATTATAATGTAGGCACAGTTTTATACACCTCTTCCAATAGAGGAGAGACTTGGAATACCAGTGATTTATCCTCTATAGTCAAAAATATCTCAGACATCTTAATAGATAGAGAAAAAAGTGATATAATATATTTGAGTAGTAATTAATTTATTTTATATGCTAAATACAGTTGAAATTAAAGCCCAATTCACTAAGATTTTAGAAGCTTTCAAAAAAAATATTCAATCCCTAAGAACAGGAGAGGCTAGTATAGATTTGGTAGCTGACTTATTAGTAGAATATTATGGTACCCCAACTCCATTGAAGCAAATCTCAGCTATTAGCATACCAGAGCCAAGAGTAATAATGATCTCTCCTTGGGATAAGTCTAGTATTGCTAGTATAGAAAAAGCTATTCAACAAGCCACCCATTTAGGCCTAAATCCAATTTCTGAGAGTGCTGGAGTAAGGCTTGTAATCCCAGTCCCAACTGAAGAGCGAAGATTAGCTTTAGTAAAAGAACTCAATCACAAAGCTGAAGATTTCAAAACCGAATTAAGGCACATCAGAGATGAGGCAAGAAATACTGTAAAAAATCAGCTTAAGAATAAGGAAATCTCAGAAGATCAGCAATACAAAGATTTTGAACAAATAGATTCATTGACTAAAGATTATCAGAATGAATTAGAGCTTATCTCTAAGAAAAAAGAACAGCAAATTTTAACTATTTAATATGGTAACTACGATTTTACTTTTTATAGGGATATTGGTAATTGTCGTGATTGGACATGAATTTGGTCATTTTATAGTAGCTAAATGGAATGGAGTAAAGGTAGAAGAATTTGGTTTTGGTCTTCCCCCTAAAATCTGGGGATTTAAGCCTAAGAATAGTGAGACAGAATATAATATCAATGCTCTTCCGATTGGAGGGTATGTTAAATTATTGGGTGAGGAAGGAGATAGTAAAGATAACCCTAGATCTTTTGCCTCCAAAAAACCTTGGCAAAGAATTGCTATTCTCTCCGCTGGAGTAATTATGAATATTATAATTGCTGTGATAGCTTTCACTATTGTCGGTATGATGGGAACTCAAACAGTTATTGATGAATCAGAAATTAATTCTGGTAAGTTCTCTAATATTACTACTATGATTACCACTGTAGCTGAAAACTCACCAGCTGATCAAGCAGACTTGAGACTTGGAGATGAAATCCAATCTATTGCTGGTACAAAAGTAATGACCACACAGGATGTTTCTAATATTATCAAGGAGAATTTAGGTAAAAAAGTAGAAATAGTAGTCAAGAGAGGAGACCAGACTTTAAACAAAACCATAGAGCCTCGTGAAAATCCACCAGCAGGACAAGGAGCGATTGGGATTACTCAAGAATTAACTGGATTTATGAGGTTGTCATTTTTTGAAGCTTTGCAAACAGCTTTTGTAAAAATCTATATTATTATAACTACCACGGTTTATGTTTTAGCCCAGATGATAATGAGTATATTTACCAAAGCTCCCTTACCAGCAGAAGCTGATGTTACTGGTCCAATAGGTTTGGTACAAGTGGTTGGAGAGGTAAGAGATCTAGGATTAGATTATATTATTACCTTTATTGGGCTTATTAGCACTAGTTTAGCATTATTTAATATATTGCCAATACCAGCTCTTGATGGAGGTAGAATAGTTTTTGTAATAATAGAATGGATAAAAAAATCTCCAGTAAGTCAATCGTTGGAAAATAAATTTCACATAGTAGGGTATAGTGTTTTGATGTTATTAACCTTATTGGTAACCCTTAGAGATATTATCAAGCTATTTTAGAATATGGGATTATATAGATTAAAAGAGGATTTGCAAGCCCAAATCTATAGTATATTAGCTATAAATCAAAGCTTAAAAATTGAGTTTGAGTACCCTAACTCTCAATTTGGAGATTTAGCTATACCTTGCTTTCAATTTGCTAAAATTCTCAAAAAATCTCCCCAAGATATTGTTAATATATTACAATCCAACTTAGTCAAAATAGATTATATTCAGGATATCAATATAGTTGGAGCCTATGTCAATCTGAAGCTCAAGAACTCTTATCTAATAGAGCATATTTTATCAGATAAATTACCAGAATTATCTACACAGAATAAGCAAAAAATTGCTCTTGAATTTGCCTCTCCCAATACCAATAAACCATTACATTTAGGACATATTCGAAATATTGCCATTGGTGAGGCTTTATACAATATTCTAACATCCCAAGGACATCAAGTTATCAAAACCGAAATCATCAATGATAGAGGCATTGCTGTCGCTAAGATGATGCTAATTTATGATAAATTTCATAAAGATAAAATCCCAGATATCAAGTCTGACCATTATGCGGGGAATTTGTATATTGAATTTGAGCATAAATCTCAAGATAATCCAAAACTAATAGATGAGGCTCAGGAAATTCTAGCTAAATGGGAAGCGGGAGATAGATATTGGTATGATATTTGGTTCAAACTCAGAAATTGGGTTATAGCAGGTATACAGACAACCTATGAGAAACTAGGCACATCCTTTGATGAGCATATTTATGAGTCAGATATTTATAAACAAGGTAAAGACATCGTGTTAGATGGGCTAAAAAGAGATGTATTTAAGAAACATCCTACAGAAGGTTATATTTATGCTGACTTAGAATCCTATAATTTGCCTAATAAAATCCTCCTGAGATCGCAAGGGACGGCTTTATATATCACCCAAGATTTATATTTATTAAAATATAGATTATCTGAGCAATCCAAATGTTATAATGCAGATAAACTTATTTATATTACAGATTTCTCCCAAAATTTACAATTTCAGCAATTATTCGCGATAGCCGAGCAATTAAGAATCAAACAAGATGGGCTCTATCACATAGGCTATGGTCTATTCAGGCTACCAGAGGGTAAAATGAGCTCTAGAAAAGGCACTGTAGTCAATGCAGACCCTTTAATACAAGAAATAGAAGATAAAGTAAGAGGAATTTATTGCAAAGATACTCAATTAGAAACAACAGAAGTAAATAGAAGAGTAGATATCATTGCCAGAGCCAGTTATATTTATTATATTCTCGCTATTTCTACCAAAAAAGATATTGTTTTTGATATTAACTCATCCATTAGTCTGACAGGTAAAACCGGTCCATATATACTCTATACCTATGCCAGATTACAATCAATTCTCAATAAATCAGGAATTGTCCCAGAATATATGCCTGAATCAGATTATAATACAGTAGAGCATAATATAATCCTAAAATTAGCTAAATTCCCAGAAATTAGAGACCAGTCTGCCAAAGAATATGACCCAGCCTTTGTGGCTCACTATTTATATGAATTAGCTGAGATGATAAATTCTTATTATCATACTAATCAAATTCTCAAAGAGATAGATAGCGGACTTAAAAATAATAAATTATATTTATTAGAGCGAGTTAATACTGTAATTAGCGCGGGACTAGAATTATTGAGTATTCAGACTTTAGATGAAATGTAAGAATTATGGCAAATACACGAAAATCAACCAAAGATTATAATCAAGAAAAAGCTCCTATACTACATAATAAAATTCCACCTCAGGCTGTAGATATGGAGGAATCAGTCTTGGGAGCAATTCTGATTGAATCAGATGTTTTGATAAAAATTGTAGATATTCTGTCACCGGAAGACTTTTATTATGAGAAAAACGGCCTAATTTACCAGATGATAATAGAATTATTCAATAAAAAAGAACCTATAGATTTGATTACTGTCAGCCATAAATTAGAGTTAATAGAAAAGCTAGAAGAAATCGGAGGAGAGGAGTACTTAGCTTCTTTAGTAGATTTAGTCCCATCATCAGCTCATATTGAACATTATGCATATACAGTCAAGCATAAATCTACTTTAAGAAAACTAATCGCCGTGGGCTCCTCCATAGTAGAGTTGGGATTTGATGAGACTCAAGAAATTGACCAAGTGCTAGATCAGGCTGAGCAGGCGGTATTCAGTGTAGCTCAAAAAGTTGTCAAGCAAGAATATGTTAGAATGAGTGATGCTCTACACGATGCTTTTGATAGAATAGATGATGTCCATAATAATGGTATTGGTATGAAAGGTGTCAAAACTGGCTTTGATGCTCTGGATAATTCTCTCGGGGGATTACAACCATCTAACCTCATCATCCTAGCCGCTCGTCCCTCAGTTGGGAAAACCTCTCTTGCTCTTGATATTATCAAAAATGTAGCCATTACTTCAGGTAAGGGAGCGGTATTCTTTAGCCTTGAAATGTCAAAAGAGGAAGTGGTGGATAGACTAATTAGCTCTGAGGCTAAGGTAGATTTATTCAAGATGAAAACAGGAAAATTACATTCACAAGATTTTGAGCAATTAGCACCAGCACTTGATTCATTATCTAAGGCACAACTTTTTATTGAAGATAGCCCAGGAAGTAGTGTGATGAAAATGAGAGCAGTAGTCAGAAGAATTATGGCGGAAGTGGATGAACTTGGCTTGATTGTAATAGACTATTTACAACTTATGGAATCAAGTATACGAAATGATAATATTGTACAGCAAGTCTCTGAAATCTCAAAGTCGCTCAAAGGTTTAGCTCGTGAATTCAATGTCCCAGTAGTAGCTTTATCGCAGCTATCTCGTTCGGTAGAAAGTCGCTCACCCCAAATCCCAAGATTATCTGACCTAAGAGAGTCCGGTTCTATTGAGCAAGATGCTGACGTAGTATTGTTTATTTATAGAGAAGAGCGAGAAAATCCAGATACAGAAAACAAAGGAATAGCCGAAATCCATATAGCTAAACAGCGAAATGGACCAATTGGGAAATTTAAGTTAGGTTTCAAAAAAGAATATGCTACTTTTGTGAATTTAGACTACATACATCAGCAAAACAATGAATAGCTATGAATCGTAAAATCACCCCCCCTACCTCAGTCAATGAGCTTATAGAAGATATTAGGCAATTACCAGGAGTAGGTCGCAAAACCGCCACCAGATATGCCTATTGGCTTATCAATCAAGACCAAACTTATCTCACAAAATTGGCTAAAGAAATCCATAAAATTAAAACCTTAGTCAGACAATGTAAAATTTGTTATAACACTGCTGAGGGAGAGATTTGCTCTATTTGCAATAATGAACTTAGAGATACTGGTAGTATTTGTATTGTAGAATATGCTGAGGATATTTTGCAAATTGAGCGAACAGAGGTTTATAATGGCAGATACCATGTACTTGGGGGAGTGATAGACCCACTCAAAGCCTCTCAACCTGAGGATTTACATATTACAGAATTATTACATAGAATCAAAACCGAACATATCCAAGATATCATCATCGCTACTAGTCCCACCGCTCAAGGAGACAGAACCGCCCAATATATCAGACAACAACTCAAAGAATTTACCGGCAATATCAGTAGCCTCGGTAGGGGACTCTCCAATGGCACCTTACTCGAATATGTAGACCAAGACACCCTCATCGCCGCCTTCAAGAATCGGAGGTAGATTGTAATTTCATATATTTTGTATATAAATATATGAGTTATATAGAGTTTTGTTTTCAGTATTTTTGTCTCCCTTTGGAAGGGAGTACCCAAAGGGGGAGGGTGGATATAGTTCGTTTTCGTAGCAGAGGCTTTAAGTCCATCCATACATTGTTTGGGATGGGGTTTATCCCTCCATTTTTTCGTAGGGGCGTCACGCCCGAGGCGGATGTGCTCAACCTTTCAGTCGCCCGTGATATTCGGGTGTGGACTGAGCTAAAATTCTTCCTCCCATACCTTGTTTGGGAGGGGGTGCCTTCTTTAGATGACGGGGTGGAATATATTTTTTCCTAAATAATATGCTATAATATACATATATAAATTAAAAATATGTAACATTTGTTTTATGAAAATAGGATTTACCTTTAGTATAAAATATTGTTGTGATATAGGTTTAAATTGGCAAAAAACATTAAAATCTATTTTAGAAGTATATCCTTGGGAATATATAAGATTACCAGTTTATTGGGATACAATTGAAGTAAAAAAAGATAATATAGATTACTCTTGTATTAAAGAACAATTAGAAATTATATCAAATTATAAAATTAAAGTAATACCAGTTATAGGTTATAGAAATCCCAGATGGCCAGAGAGACATGGTCCAGATTGGTTGAATAATATATCTATCAATGAATTCAATAAAGAAGTTTTAAAATGGTCAGAAAGATGTATAATAGAACTCAAACCAAATCAAAATATTTCACATTGGCAAATTGAAAATGAACCTTTAGAAAATAACTGGGGTAAAGCTGGTTTTAATGTTGATAAAATTTATTATGAAGAATTAAAACTAGTCAAATCTTTGGACAATAGAGATTGTTTAATTACCTATGGGTTTAAACCATGGAATACAAATACATTATTAGGGAATATCAGAGAAGATATAGTTGGCTTAGATATATATTCCAAATTAGGTATCAAAAAGTTTGGTAAAATTTGGTATCCTGATATGTTTTACTTGCCAGATAATCTAATATTAAGTCGGATTAGAAAAGACATAAAATTTGCTGATAAAAATAAATCACAAGTTTGGATTACAGAGCTGCAAGCAGAGCCTTGGGATGTTATAGATGGAGTGCTTTTTGATAAGAATAAATGGATGAAAACTATAACTCCAGATAGATTTTCAAAGTTATTAAACCTATCAGAAAAATCTGGAATTTCTGATGTATTAGTCTGGGGAGTAGAGTGGTGGTGGACATTAGATCCAAAAGATAGAATTGAATTTTTATCTAAATTACCTAGTAACTAATTTGATTCAATTCAAATTATATCCATACTCATACCGTCATAAATATTAATGATTTTGTCTACACCAATTCCTCTCATATATGTATGGAAGGAATACCCCCTCGCCTCCACCTGAGGCGGATTAAAAAGCGATGGACAATAATACCACAGGTAACTTAGAGGTTGCCCCCTCCTAATATCTATTTTTCAAGAGCTAATAGGAGGGACAAAAGCCCTACGAAAAAAGCCCTAACCTTTGGGGCTGGGGGTGATTGTTGTGCTGGAAGTGTTGACGTTTCACCAACCTCTGATGAATGTATGAGATGAGGTAATTATCGACAAAAGGAATTATATATTACTAGACTAATAATAGTAAGTTGTATGGTAATTGTCCTCCTTTGGAGGAGGTGGCATGAAGTGCCGGAGGTGGATAGAGTTCTAGTTTGTGTTTTATCCACCCTCCCCCTCCTAAATAAATATAGGAGGGACTTAAAGCCTCCAAAGGGAGACAAAATAACTGTCCTCCTTTCTACCTACGGGAGACAAGTGGTGGAGTTTGATTGAGTTAAATTCCCCTCTCCGCCCAAGGCGGATTTTATTGAGGGGTGGACAGCTTCGCTGGACGGGGTGGAGTATTTTTGTACTCCCTAGTGCGGGCGGGTGTAGACTGAGCTTTGGTTTATTTACTCCACATATTCCGAATAAATCTTCCCACGGAATATAGCCTCCAGAGCAAATCTCAAACTAGGAGCCATAGCAGAAGGCAAATTATCTTGACTAACCCAGATAATCTCATCACATTTATCAGGTTCGGCATTATTAACCTCTCCGGTATAATCTAAAACTTCAAAACTTATTAGCCCAACCATTTTGGCTGTATTCTTCTTGGCGAGCCTTCAAGCAAGCTGGACAAATAGGAATGTTAGTCAATACCATAGCCTTCACACTAATCACAGCTTTTAGCATTATTAAATATTGGATATAACCTCCCCTCCCCCCAACCCTTGCATTATTTTGGATTATGTGTCATAATAGATAAGCACTATATAAATCGCGGGATAGAGCAATGGTAGCTCGTCGGGCTCATAACCCGGAGGTTGTAGGTTCAAGTCCTGCTCCCGCCACAAAAATGTATCTTTCTCATATTGGCGATATAGCTCAGCTGGTTAGAGCGCGGGACTCATAAGCCCGAGGTCGGAGGTTCGATCCCCCCTATCGCTACCAAGGTGAGTTTATCCTTGAGAAATTCATTGAACATAATAATAAGGGCGATTGGCTCAGCTGGTCAGAGCATCTCGTTTACACCGAGAGGGTCGTAGGTTCGAATCCTACATCGCCCACCCCCAATTAAGATTATAAGGGAGAATATATAAGATAATGATATGAGTACACTAGCCACACCTACAGAGTTACCATTCGAACCAGTAAACATTGGAGATACTGTTCGAGTACATCAAAAAGTTATTGAAGGTAATAAAGAAAGAATTCAGATTTTTGAAGGAATTGTAATTGCTAAACATTTGAGAACTAATATCTCAGCTACTTTTACAGTTAGAAAAGTCTCTCTTGGAGTAGGTGTAGAGAGAATTTTCCCAGTATATTCTCCTAATATTGCCAAAGTTGAAATTATGAAGCGCGCTAAAGTTAGAAGAGCTAAACTATTCTATCTAAGAGAAGCTGTAGGTAAAAAATACCGCCTCAAAGAAAAGGCTAAAAAAGTTATCACTACAGAATCAAGCAAAACAGCTGAAGCTACTCCAGCAACAGAAGTACAATCAGCTGAGTAAATAGTAAATTCACAATATTAGAGTAAAAAATAAACTCTAATCAAAGCGCAGGTGGTGGAATCGGTAGACACGCAAGCTTGAGGTGCTTGTGGGAAAATACAAAGTACCGTGGAGGTTCAAGTCCTCTTCTGCGCACTATATAAACAATATACCTAGACTGTAGTTTAGGTATATTGTTTATAATAAGTATTGAAAGAAGAGGACTTGATGGGAAGGGGGGATATACATATAATTAATATTATGATAAAGTTATAATATAATAATTTAATTAAATTCTTATGAGTAAATCAAAAAAAATTTTATTAGGTATTGCAACAATATTCCCAATTACTTATACAATTATATTTTCTACTATTATTATATTGTCAATCTTTACAGTTGCTATAGATATTGACTCAATATTTCCTTATTTATTTATTGCTCATATTTTTACTATTATATTTACAATGGTTTTAATTGTTATTTATATAATACATATATTAAAAAACAATATGATATCTTATAAATCAGAGAAAATTATTTTATCAATATTAATTTTATTTTTTAATGTAATTGCAATGCCAATTTATTATTATATTTATATTGTGAAGAAGTCCAATATTATAAAGTCTTAAAAAGATTATATATTTATAAAAGTTATATTCAATATATAGTTTTAAAAATATCTACCTTAAAACCATGCCATTACCAAAAATATTAAATATAGGTTTTAAAATAGATGAAGCCAAACTATGGGCATTGGATATTCCTGTTGAAGAGATTAATATCTCAGAT
>Ga0169931_10004647_pt1 | contig 21268 bp, 17 predicted proteins | sample Kivu_15m_20L_FD_129675 | JGI IMG/M metagenome (GOLD analysis project Ga0169931, IMG submission 129675) | Freshwater microbial communities from Lake Kivu, Western Province, Rwanda to study Microbial Dark Matter (Phase II) - Kivu_15m_20L... | ecosystem: Environmental > Aquatic > Freshwater > Lake... | reverse complement strand
TCGACGGCGACGGGTTCGACGACGCTGCGCGGCCGCTCGAGGGCGGTGGTGTGGGCGTTGTCTCCGGTCGCGACGGGCGTCTCGCGTGGCGCGTGGGTTGCAGGTCGATGAACGACTTGGATGCCGTCGACAGAGACCTCGAAGCCGACGATGGTGCGCCCACGCTCTTCATCGCCGGCTGTGCGGAGGAGCGCTTCGGATCGGGCCGGGAGCATTTCGAACGCTCGCGCGCGGAGCGTGTGCCTGCGCCGGTGCGGTTCGCGGTCGTCGGAGAGGCCTACCGTGGCGGCCGCAGCGCCCCCGTGGCCTGGGTGGGCGACGTCGACCGAGATGGCGCGCGCGACGCTGCGTTGGGCCTCGTTCCGTGCGGTCCTGGGCTGCACGTCGACGGGTGTTGGGTGAGCCTCATCGGCAGTCGCGACAACAAGGCGTTGTGGCGTTCCGAGTGGAGCTACTCGGCCTGGCTCGCCACGCTTCCCGACCGCGATGGCGACGGCGTGCGCGAGATCGTCACCTGCGTCGACGAAGTCGTCGTGCTCTCCGGCCGCACAGGTGCGGTGCTGTCGCGCTACTCGCCCTGAGCGCGCGCCAATCCAGCGCTCCGCTGGTGTGCAGCAGCACGCCGGTAGCGCTCACCGAGATGGAATCGACACGGAAGCCGACTTCAGCGCCAGCTGCGCTGTCGATCTGCGTGGGACGCATGTCGGACTTGGTTTTGTCAACGCGTCGCGTCGAGCTCGCGGTCGATCTGGCGCACGTGGCGTTCGGCGTGCAGGCGCAGGACTTCGAGGTACTGGTAGAGCTCGAGCCGGTCGTCTTCGCCGCCGACCACCGACATACGGATGCGGTGCAACGTGCCGAGGCCGTGCGGGCACTGCTCGAGCAGCGCGAAAGCTCGCGCGCGATCAGACTCGAGTTCGCGTGCGAGCGCGCCGAGCTCGACCCCGCCGGTGGGGCGCATGTGTTCGGGGGCGCGCCACGCGAACTCGCGCCCCGCGACGTGCTCGAGCTGTGCGAACGACGGCGCCGACACTGGCCAGCTCGCTCCACGCGCCGCCCGCGCCAGGCTCTTGCGCGCGATCTTGTCCGCCAGAAGGAGGAGGAAGCGGTCGGTGAGCACGACGTGCTCGAGCACTTCCAGCCCGCTCCAGCCGACGCCTTCGGGCCTGGCGCGCAGGCGGGCTTCGTCGAGCCGCGACCGTTCGAGGAGCGCCACGAACACCGCGTCGATCCGGCCGCGGAGCGCCGCAATGGCGGCCGGCCAAGGCGTGGAGAGCGAACTCATGCTGGGGGGGCGCTGGCGGAGCTGCAATCGCGCGGCTGCATGCTAGAACCAACGTGGTGACGGTCGCAGCGCCCACATTCCGCCGGGTCAACCTCGAGGCCGGCGCCTGCGTCATCGCAGACCTGCACCTCGACGTCGGCCCCAGCGGCCCCGAGCCACGCGAGTTCCTCGAGTTCCTGGCGCGCCTGCGCGGCCGGCCGCGGCTGGTGATTCTGGGCGACTTGTTCGACGCCTGGATCGGGCCGGCGCAGATGGAGCTCGCCGCCGCGCGGCGCGTGGTCGAGGCCCTGCGAGCGCTCGTCGACTCCGGCACGCAGCTCGAGATCGTGCACGGCAACCGCGACTTCTTGCTCGAGTCGCGTTTCGAGGCGGCGAGCGGCGCGCGCGTCCATCCGCACGGATTCGTCGCTGAGTTCGAGGGCGGCGCGCGCGCGCTGTTCGTCCACGGTGACGAGTTCTGCACGCTCGACCGCGGCTACCAGCGCCTCAAGCGCGTGCTGCGCTCGCGCCCTCTGCTGTGGGCCGCGCCGCGCCTGCCGCGCACGCTGGCCCTCGGCGTGGCGCGCCGCCTGCGCAAGGCGTCCGTGAACGCACTGGCCGTCAAACCGAGCGAGGAGAAGCAGCAGCAGCGCGCGGCGGTGGGGCAGTGGGCCGCTGCGGCCGCCTGTTCCGTGGTCGTGTGCGGCCACGCGCACGAGCTGCGCGACGAGCCCGTCGGCGCTCCCGCCGGCTCTCTGGGCGGCTCTCTGGGCGGCGCCCAGGCGCGCTGGATCGTGCTGGACGCTTTCGGAGGCCGCCGAGACCTCGCCAGGGTCGAAAAGAACGGTCGCATCGAGCTCGCCTCGAGCGCGGAGCTGGGCCCGGCGGCTTGATGGTGGGCGGGCGGCCCGTACACTGTTCGCCCCCTACGTTTGCCCATGATCCTCGCCATCGACGGACCGGCCGGCGCCGGCAAGAGCACCGTCGCGAAGTTGGTGGCCAGCCGCCTGGGTCTGACCTTCCTGGATACCGGTGCGATGTACCGCGCCGTGACCCTGGAGGCGCTCAGGCTCGGGCTCGATCCGGCGGACGGGGCGGCCTGCGCGCGGGTCGCAGCTTCGCTGAAGCTCGAATTCGACGCGCAGGGCAAGCTCCATCTCGACGGCCGCCCGGGTGAACCGGCGCTGCGCAGTCCCGAGGTCACGCGCGCCGTGTCCCAGGTCTCCGCGCACGCCGCCGTACGCGAGCTGATCGTCGCTCAACAACAACGCATCGCGACTTCGTCGCGGGGCGTCGTGGCCGAGGGCCGAGACACGACCACCGTCGTGTTCCCGCGCGCCGACCACAAGTTCTTTCTCACCGCCAGTTCTCACGAACGCGCTCGCAGGCGCGCGCTCGAGCTCGGGACGCCGCAGGCGCTCGAGCAGATCCGCGCCGACATCGAAGAGCGCGACCGCAAGGACTCGACCCGCGCGGTTTCACCGCTCGTCAAGGCGCGCGATGCGCACGAGATCCTCACCGACGGCAAGTCGGCTGAGGACGTCGTGCGGCAGCTGCTCGCCATCGTCGCCGGCGCGCCCGGCGAGGAAGCGCGATGACGGCCGCCGATCCGGTGCGCGAGCCCGAGTCCAAAGAGGGCGCCAGCGCCGAGCCGGAGATCCTCACCCACGTCACGCCCGGCTACTGGGCCGCCTGGGCTTCGACGCGGATTGCGTACACGCTGTACTTCCGCGAACGCCTCGAGGGCCGCGAGCACATGCCGTCCAAGGGCGGCGTGCTGATCGTCGCCAACCACCAGTCGTTCCTCGACATCCCGCTGGTCAGCCACGTCGTCCCGCGCCACGTCAGCTTCGTCGCGCGCGACACGCTCGCGCAGTCGCGGCCGCTCGCCTGGTTGATGCGCACCTGCGGCGCCGTGCTGATCAAGCGCGGCGCCAACGATCGCGCGGCGCTGCGCGAAGCCGCCCTGCACCTCGAGCGCGGCGACGTGGTGGCGATGTTCCCCGAAGGAACGCGCACGCCCGACGGCAGCGTCCAGCCCTTCCGCTCCGGCGCCGTGGTCGCGGCGCGCCTCGCCAAGGTCCCGATCGTGCCCTGCGCGATCCGCGGCGCCTTCCAGGCCCTCGGTCGCGGCAAGGGCTTTCCGCGACCGGCCAAGATGCGCGCCACGCTGCTCCCGCCGATCGACTCCGCCTTGCCCGACGCGCTCGAGCGCGCGCGCGAGGCGATCATCGCCGTCGTCGGAGACGGGCGCTCGTGACCCGCTCCCCGAGCCGAACTGGCCCCACTCAAAGCATCCCTGGCCGCGTGCACTGTGCGCGCGGGCAGTAAGGACACCTCACCTCTTTTCCTAACCCGTCCCCCGGACCCCTTTTCATGGCTACAGCCTCCCGCCGCGTCAAACAGTTCGACCTGGATCCCGCTGTACTCGACGCGCAAGTCAACGCCGCCGTCGGAGTCATCAGCGACGCCGAACTCGCCGACGCCCTCAACTCTTCGGTGCGCGACATCGCGCCCGGTCAGATCGTCAACGCCGTCGTCGACTCGGTCGACGAGCGCACCGGCATGGTCGTGATGGACATCGGAGGCAAGTCCGAAGGTTCGATCGCGGTCGCCGAATTCGGCGACACGCTGCCCGTCAAGGGCCAGACGTACGAGGTCTTCTACGACGGACTCGACGAGCACGACACCGCGATCATCTCCAAGCGCCGCGCCGATCGCCTGCGCTCGTGGGAACGCGTCAGCCAGAAGTACAAGGAAGGCGACGACATCCAGGGCGTCTGCACGCGCAAGATCAAGGGCGGCCTGCTCGTCGACGTCGAAGGCGTCAACGTGTTCCTGCCGGCCAGCCAGGTCAACCTGCGCCGCACGCACGACATCTCCGACTTCATCGGCGAGCCGGTGCGCGCGCGCATCATCAAGATCGACCAGGAGCGGATGAACATCGTCATCTCGCGCCGCAAGTTGCTGGAAGAAGAGCGCCAGAAGCAGAAGGAATTCCTGCTCAGCGACATCCAGGAAGGCCAGATCCGCAAGGGCGTGGTCAAGAACATCGCCGACTTCGGCGTGTTCGTGGACCTGGGCGGCATCGACGGCCTGCTGCACATCACCGACATGACCTGGGGTCGCATCAACCACCCCAGCGAAATGCTCCAGCTCGACCAGGAACTCGAGGTCAAGGTGCTGCGCGTCGACACCGAGCGCGAGCGCATCGCGCTGGGCCTCAAGCAGAAGCAGGCCAGTCCCTGGGAGGGCATCGAAGCCCGCTACCCGGTCGCTTCGAAGCACGTCGGCGAAGTGGTCAACATCATGTCGTACGGCGCCTTCGTGAAGCTCGAAGACGGCGTCGAAGGTCTGGTGCACATCTCCGAGATGAGTTGGACGCGCCGCGTCAACCACCCCAGCGAGCTCGTCAAGAGCGGCGACAAGGTGGAGGTCGTGGTGCTCGAGTACAACAAGGAGAAGCAGGAGATCTCGCTCGGCATGAAGCAGGCCGAGACGAACCCCTGGGATCTCGTCGAGCAGCACTACCCGCTCGGCACGGTCATCGAGGGCACGGTGCGCAACCTCACCTCGTACGGCGCGTTCGTCGAGATCGAAGAAGGCATCGACGGCTTGCTCCACGTGTCCGACATGTCGTGGACCAAGAAGATCACGCATCCCTCCGAGATGGTGAAGAAGGGCGACAAGCTGCGTTGCGTCGTGCTGAGCGTCGACACGCAGAAGAAGCGCATCGCCCTGGGCTTCAAGCAGCTCGAGAACGATCCCTGGATGGATCACATCCCCAACAACTACCACGTGGGGGATCTGCTCACGGGCGTCGTGACGAAGATCACCAACTTCGGCGCGTTCGTGAAGCTCGAGGACGACCTGGAAGGCTTGCTGCACATCAGCGAGCTCAGCGACCACAAGATCCAGAGCCCCGAAGACGTCGTGCGTCCGGGCATGAAGATCGAAGTGCGCGTGATCCGCGTCGACACCGAGGACCGCAAGATCGGGCTCTCGTTCGTGCACGCTGACTACGAGGAGAACAAGTCGATCCTCGACCAGATGCACAAGGACAAGCCCAAGCAGGAAGCCGGCGAGGGCGCGAGCGCCTGAACCGTTGAGGCTGCGCGCCGCGGAGGGCTCGATCGCGAGCCTTCCTCGACGCCGAGAACGGCGAGCCCGCCGCCTGCATGCACGCAGGCGGCGGGCTCGCGCTCCATGCGGGCCGCTGCGCGGCGCGCTCGCGCCGGTTGCCCGCGCCAGGGCCGGGGTAGACTGCGGCCGCTCCATGCTCACGCCCCGTTTTCCGCGCGTCCGCTGGCCGTCTGCGCTCGCCGCACTCGCGCTGGGAGGCTGCATCAGCGCCACTCGCGGGGAGTGGACCGCGCAGCAGGCCGCCCAGGCCGAGAGCGTCGAGGCTTTCCTCGAGGCTGGGAACGCCGCCGGCGCGCGCGCGGCGTTCGAGCTCCTCGCACCGCGCGCCGACCAGCAGGGCCGGGCCACGGCGCTCGAGCGGCGCATCGGCGCCCTTGAGCTCGAGCCGTTCGAGCCCTCGCTGCTCGCAGCCAACGAGGCCCTGGCCGCAGGTGATGACGAGCTGGCCCGCGCCATCCTCTCCTACGCGCGCGCCCGGCGGCCGGCCGGCGCTGCGCTCGCGACGCTCGAACGTCTGGATGCCGTGCTGGCCGGGCGCGAGCTGCTGCGCGGCGTGCGGCTGGAGTTGCGCGCTCGCACCGTCCCGGGCGCCGAGCGCGCGCGCGTCGAACTGGTCGGCCGAAACGACGGCGCCGCGACGATTGTCCTGGAGTGCTCAGGCGCTTCGCTCGACGGCCTCGCAACGGCCCTGACTGTTCAGGGCGCCGAACAACGCACGGCCCAGCGCCTGACCGTCGACGCGCTCGATCACCTGGTGCTCGAACCTGGTTGTGAGGTGCGTGTGCCCCTCGGGGAATTCCCCGCCGCCACGCGCGGGTGCGTCGCCGTGCGCACGAACTGGAAGCTCACGCCCGCCGGCACGGTGGCGCGCCTCAACGGCTTCGAAATTCCGGCGCAGGAGATCGAAGCGCTCTCCAACGACTGGGTGCTGGTCGATCCACGGTTTCCCGCCGGGGCCGTCACTCCGGAGGAACTCGCGGACTACGTGCGCCGCGGCGCGCCGTCTATGGCCGCGTTGCTCGAGCGCACGGTGCGCGTGGCGCCCGAACGGCACGCGGAAGCGCTGGACGTGCTGACCCCGGCGCTGCTCGATCGCCCGTTGCTCGAGATCGCGCGCGCCGCGCCGGTCTTGCGCTGGCTCTCGGGCGAGCGGCTGGGCGACAGTTTCGAGCCCGACGGTGTCGCGCTGCGCGCCTGGCTCCAGGCACGCGCCGCCCGCCGCGCTGCGCCCAAGGCTGAGGAGCCGCTCGGCTTGCCCAGCGCTGCTGCTGGGGCCGCTTCTGGAGCGCGTTCGGGCGCCGGCGAAGCTAACGTGGACCGGCGATGAACTCGTTCGATGCTTTCCGGCGCAACGCCATCGATGTGATCGAAGCCCGCGAGCTGCGCGAGCGTTTGGCGAGCGCGCGTCGCCCGCTGCGCGTCAAGTTCGGCATGGACCCCAGCTCGCCCGACCTGCACGTAGGGCACGCGGTGCAGCTCTTCCGGCTGCGCGCGCTGCAGGAAGCCGGCCACACGATCGTGCTCATCGTCGGCGATTCGACGGCGATGGTGGGCGACCCTTCGGGCCGCAACAAATTGCGCCCGCAGCTCTCGCGCGAGGACGTCGAGACGAACCTCGTCACCTACACCGAGCAGGCCGGGCGCGTGCTCGACATGGCGCGCACCGAAGTGCACCGCAACTCGGAGTGGTTCGACAAGATGCGCTTCGAGGACGTGCTGCGCCTGGCGGGCAAGGCGACGGTCGCGCGCATGCTCGAGCGCGACACCTTCGAGAAGCGCATGGCGGCGAACGAGCCGATCGGCGTGCACGAGTTCCTGTACCCGCTCATGCAGGGCTGGGACAGCGTGATGATCAAGAGCGACGTCGAGATCGGCGGCACCGACCAGTTGTTCAACCTGCTGCGCGGCCGCGACCTGCAGGAGAGCGAAGGCCAGGCGCCGCAGATCTGCATGACCTATCCGCTCATCAACGGCCTCGACGGCCGCAAGATGAGCAAGAGCTACGGCAACGCGATCCTGTTCAACGACAGCGCCGAGGAGATGTTCGGCAAGGTCATGAGCGTGCCCGACGAGGTGATGGGCGACTGGTTCCGCCTGCTCACGCGTCTGGAGGACGGCGAGATCGCGCAGGTGCTCGCCGGCCATCCGCGCGAAGCCAAGGCGCGCCTGGGCGTCGAGATCGCGGCGCACTTCCACGGCGCCGATGCGGCCGCGCGCGCCAAGGACGGTTTCGATCGTCAGTTCCGCGACAAACAGGCGCCCACCGACATCCCGGACGTCGCCTACGCGTGGGGCGACGCGCCCGTGCCGCTGATGGTGCTGCTGCGCGAGATCGGACTCGCCCCCAGTTCCGCGGAAGCGCGCCGCACGATCGAACAGGGCGGCGTGAAGCTCGACGGGCAGGTGGTGAACGACCCCAAGCAGGCAATCGCCAAACCCGCCGCGCCGCTCGTGATCCAGTTCGGCAAGCGCAAGTTCGCGCGCCTCTCGTGAGTTCTCGCCGGTTGCGCTTCGCGCGCGGCCGCGGCACTCTGCTCCGCGCTTGACCCGCGCCCTGCCCGAACTCTCTCTCGCGACCCAGTTGATCGGGGTCGACGGCGGCGCGAGCGGCGTGCGCGCGTTCGAAATCGAGCAGACGCTGCGCGACGGCGAGCGGGTGCTTGCAGCGCGGGGAGCGCCTAGCGCGCGCGACTGGCCTTCTACACCAGGCTTCGCGACCCCCGCGCAACGCGGCCTCGCGAGCGCCGTCGAACTCGGCCCGCTCGACGCCCGCGAATCCGACCAGGCGTGGAAGCGAGTGGAAACCACGGCGCGTTGCGTGCTCGACATTGCGCGGGCGCGCGGCGCGGCCCGAGTGCTCGTCGGCGTGGCGATGCCGGGCCTCAAGACCGCGGACGCACGCGGGATTGCGTTCGCGCGACATGGGCCACGCTGCGAGGAGTTCCTCGACACGCTCGAAGTGCTGCTGCGCAGCGAGGGTCTCGAGTTCGCGGCTCCCATCCGGCGCCTCGAAAGCGACGGCGCTTGTGCTGGCGTGGGGGAGGAATACGCCGCTGACGGTGCGTTGCGTGGCGCGGAGTGCGCGTACTACCTGGGCGGCGGCACAGGGCTCGCGGAAGCGCTCAAGTTGCGCGACGAGTTGGTGGCGCTCGAACACATCGAAGCTTGGTTTCCGCGCGCCTGGCGATTGCACGAGCCGTTCGACAATCGCAGCTACGACGATGTTCTCTCGGCGCGCGGCATCAACGAGTTGTTCCGCTCGCAGCACGCCGGCGAAGCACGCTTTCCCGAGGAGCTCGTCGAGCACGACCTGTCCGTGCAACGTCAGTTCGAACTCGTCGGACGGTGTCTGGCGACGCTGGTCGTCGAGCGCGTGCTCACTCTGCGCGCACGCGGGCTGCAGGATCACGAGTGGCCCGGTCCGCACGAGCTCTCGCGTGTCGTCGTTGGATTGCGCCTGGGCAAGCTGCTCGCCGACGAACGCACCCGCCCGTGGTTCGAGCGCGAGTACCGCGACTTCGCTGCTGGTCTGCTTCGCGCGCGTCGCATGGACGGCGTGCAGTGGACTACGCGCATCTCGACCTTGAGCGCGGCGCCCGCGATCGGCGCCGCCGCCCTGGCTCTGTACGAGGCACACAACCGTGGATGACGCCCTGCCTTCCCCGGCCATCCCGCTCGGCGGAAGCTTCGGCCTCTACGACTGGCTCGTCGTCGTCGGCCTGTTCGCGCTGACGCACTGGATCGGCAGCCGCACGGCCGGCAAGCCCGCGACGATCCGCGACTTCTTCCTCGGCGGCCGCAAGTTGCCTTGGTACGCCGTCGCCGCGTCGATCATCGCCACCGAGATCAGCGCGGTGACGCTAATCAGCTTGCCCGCGACGGTCTTCAACCCCGGCGGCAACCTCACCTACTTGCAGCTGGGGATCATCGGCCTGTTCCTGGCGCGCTGGATCGTCGCGCTCGTGCTGATCCCGCGCTACTACGAGCGCGAGATCTACAGCCCGTACGACTACATGGGCCGCATGCTCGGCCCCGGCGTGCGCAGCGTCACGACGGTGCTGTTTTCGATCGGCGGAGTCCTCGGTCAGGCGGCGCGTGTGTACCTCACCGGCGTCGTGCTCGAAGTGATCCTCGCCGGGCCGTTCGGCGAACTCGAAGCGGCGACCGGCGTGCGCGGGCTGGTGTGGTCGGTCGGCGCCATCGGACTCGTCGCGGTGGCGTGGACTTGGCTCGGAGGCATGACGACGGTCATCTGGACCGATGCGGTGCTGTTCGCCGTGTTCCTGATCGCGATCCTCGCTTCGATCGCGACCGCGGTTGCGAAGGTCGACGGCGGAGCCGGAACGGTGATCGAACTCGCGAACGCTGCCGAAAAGTTGCGTTTCTTCGACCTCAACTCCGATCCGGCCGTGGCCTACACGCTGTGGGCCGCGCTGATCGCCAACACGATCGTGGGCGTGGGCGTGTTTGGGACCGACCAACTCATGGCGCAGCGCGTGTTCTGCTGCGGCTCGGTGCGCGACGCGCAGAAGGCCATGCTCACGAGCTACGGCTCGATGCTCGTCGCAGTCGGCGTGGCATGTGTCGGACTCGCGCTGTACGCGTACTACCAGCAGCACCCGCTCTCGGGCCGCGCGCTCGAGCTGTACCAAGAAAAGCCCGACCGCATCTTCCCGCTCTTCATCGTCGGAGTGCTGCCGAGCCCGCTCAAGGGTCTGATCGTGGCTGGCGCGTTCGCCGCCGCGATCTCGAGCCTCGACTCGATCCTCGCTGCACTGTCGCAGACGACGTTGAGCGCGTTCTACCTGCCGCGCCGCGCGCGCGTCGCAAACCTCGACGATCCGGCGGAGCAGCGCCGCGCGCTCAAACTCTCCAAGGCGCTGGTTGTCGCGTTCGGCGTGCTGTTGTGCGTGATCGCGTTGCAGTGCGAGGTGATCGCGCGCGATCCGCGCTTCAAGAGCATCCTCGACCTCGCGCTCGCGATGCCGGGCTACACCCAAGGCGCGTTGCTCGCGGCGTTCGCGCTGGCGTTTGTGTGGCGCGGCAGGATCGACGGCAGCGGTTTTTTGTGGAGCGCGCCGCTCTCGGTGTTGATGGTTTTCTCCGTGGCCTGGCACGCCGAGTGGGCGCGCTGGGTGACGCTGGTCGGCGGGGGAGCTCTGCTCGTGGCGTGGAGCGCCGTGCGCATCGTCCGCGGAGATCGGCGCGACGCCGCGCTCACGTTTGCACAGTCCATCGTGCTCGCCGCTGGAGTTGGGCTCGCCGCTTGGCTCGTGTTCCGCGACAAAGCGCCGGTCGCATGGCCCTGGTTCTCGCCGATCGGCGCGCTCACGGCCTTCGTGTTCGGTTGGGCGCTCGCGCGCCCGCGTGCGTTGGCACCGACGGACTAGAGCGTTCGCCTCGCCGTTCGCAGTGCTTACACGAGGATTTGCAGCGCCGAGCGAGTCGCTTCGCGCCCCACACCACATCCATAAAGCAACACCTGCTCGTTTTGCTCATCATCGCTGCGTTTCGCCCCGACGGCTCTCCGCGCTGGCGCGATGTCACGGCGGAGAAGTTGCCGCCCAAGGACTCGGTCGCTCGCAACAGCATGGATGTCGAGGCCGCGGACCTCGACGGCGACGGCGACCTCGATCTGGTGCGCGCCAACCTCGGCCCGCTCTCGGTGTGGGAGAACACCGGGGCCAAGTTCGTCGACGCCTCAGCCAAGTTCTTGCCCGAGGCGATCGTGGCGCAGCAACTGGGTCTCGAGATCGCCGACTTCGACGGCGACGGCGTCCTCGACCTCTACCTCGCTTGCCTCGCGGGGCCCAACAAGGACGCTCGCAGCTTCGATCGACTGCTGCTCGGCCTGAAGCGCTGAGCGCGCGCCGCGCTACTCGTCGCGCTTGAACTCGGCGTTCCAGATCACGGTGCGGCCGGCGACGAGTTCGATCTCCGCTTCGGCGCCGTCGAGGTCTTCGCCTTGAAGGTCGCTCGTCCACTCCTTCGAGTCGGCTGGGCGTGCAGCGACGACGCTTTGCACGCCCGGAGGCAGTCCGGAGATCCTGTAACGGCCCTGAGCGTCGGTGGTCGCTCCGCCCCAGTTTTCGAGAAAACGGCCAGGGCGGCCCACGAAGAGGAGTGCGCCAGCAACCGGCTTGCCGTCGAGCCGGACGACGCCGGCGAGTTCGGCGCCGGGCTCGAGCCGCACGATCAACTCGTGGCGTTCACCGACCACGACGCTCTGCTCGAGCTCGGCAGGTGCAAAGTCCGGCGACTGGACGACCAACGTGCACTTGCCCGGCGGCACACTGTGGAATGCGAAGCGCCCTTCCGCGTCGCACGTAGCGGACCAGCGCGCGCCGTCGCCGAACAGACCGAAGCTTCCGTATTCGAGCAGCACGACGGCTTTGCTTACGACGCGTTCGTCGGGGTCGACCACTTGTCCCACCAGGCTCGTTGCGGCCTCGCCCAATTCGAACTCGAGTGTCACGAGCTCTCCGGCTGCGCCCTTGGCGATCGTCTCGCGAGACGGTGCATGCTCACGCGCCGTTGCGATGAGCTTCGAGGCTGGTGGAACGTCGTTGACCCTGAAGCGCCCGGACGCGTCGGCTTCTGTCAAGGAATTCCACTCATCGAAGTGTCGCACCCAGATTTGTGCGTTCGAGGCGCTACGGCCTTCCGCCGTGGTCACGCGGCCCGTGACGGTCAGGCCCGCTTCGAGCACGAGTTCCACCTCGGCACGCGCGCCCGCTTCGAGCCATAGCGGCGCGGTCCGACCGGAGCGGTCATCGGCGGCGACGATCAAGCCGGCGCCGACGGAGTCGAATAGCGCCGTGCCGTTCGCGTCGGTGCGCGAGCGGACCGCGTGCATGAGCGGCGCGTAGGGAGGAAAGGCGCGCACTTGGATGTTCGCCGCCGGCTTGCCCGTCGAGCCCCAAATCGCACGGACGAGCAGAGAGCCCGTCGGTCCCCGCTGCGGTGCGTAAGCGGCGACGCCCCGCGCTTCGCGCCCCGGCGATGCGCTTGTCGTCGTCGGTGCGCTCTCGCGCGGTGCGTCCACCTCGAGCACGCGCCGTTCGCCGCTCGTGTCGACGCGCTCACTCGACGTCGGCCGCGACGCCTGCGCGTCAGCGCCGGAACTTGTCGACAGCCACAAGACGAGCCCGATGAGCGTCGCCGCCGCGGCCAGCAATGCGAACGCGAGCGCCGGCTTCATTTCGAACGCTCTGGCGCTGGCTGGGGGGCTGACCAAAGTTCTCGCGCGACGACTTCACCCAGGTTGGCGAAGAACGGGAAGGCCACGTCGTCGTACTCGTAGACACCATCGTTGAGCACGCCGTTCGCGTTCACGTAGATGGTCGCGGCGAGGAAGAAGCTGCGCTTGGTTTCGACGTCGACGATGTACGACGTGTCGGTGACGAAGCCGTAGGCGAGGCCGACCTTGTTGTAGATCTTGATGCGCTCGAGCGGCACGACGCGCCCCACGCCCGGCAGGAACCACTTGACCCAGTCGTCGGGGTACTTGGTGCGGTCGTACTTGGGGTTGGGCGAGTTCGCCGGGAAGACGCTCATCGCGTCGAGCAGCAGCGCGCGCTGCGCGTCGGTGAGGTCGAAGGCTTCGCCGGGGAGTTGGACGTCGGGCCGCGCGATGCGCACGACGAGCGTCTGCAGCTCGCTGAGCGGCGCGTGGCTGCGGCGCAGGAAGGACATCGGCTTGTCGACCCGCTTGCCGCCGGCCATGTGCGCGACGCCGACCTCGATGCCCTTCACGCCTTCGAGCGCGAGCTGTTGCTTTTCGTTGTTGCGCGCCTCGACGGCGATCGCGCCGCTTGCGAGGCGCCACTCGAAGGCGTTCGTGCGCTGGTTCTGTTCGGGCGTGCGCGAAATCTCCAGGCGGTGCGTGAGGCGCGTGCCGGGCATTCCGGCGCGCCACATGCGCTCGTTGAGCCACGCCTGGCCGCACACGTCGTAGAGCCGGTTGAAGGGCGGATTCTCCGAGATGATCAGCACGCGGCGGATCAGGTGCTCGAGCGTGATCGTGCCGCCCGCGAGGTTGGTCTCGTCGCGTTCATCGAGGCTCTCGCCTTCAAACAGCGGCTGGAACGCAAGCGGCGTGCGTTCGTCGGCCTTGGGGGCGCTCGTGCGGCGCAGTTCGTTCAGGCGCTCGAGCGCGGCGACCGAGGCGTGCAGTTTGACGGTGCTCGCCGGATAGAAGTACTCCGCGTCGACGCGCCAGCCCGACTGCACGAGCTCGGGGCCGCGCGCGCCGTCGCGTACTTCGCCCAGCAGGACTTGCACGCGGAAGGCCTCGGGGCTTTCGAGGAGCTTGCCGAACTTGTCCGGATGTGCACGCAGCAGCGCTTCGATCGAGCGCGGCGCCGCGACGGCGGACGTCTTCTGGGCGAAGGCCGCGTTGGCGAACGCGACTACGCCCAAGCACAGCGCAACGATCGAGGATTTCAGCGTCGGCATCGCAGCTCGCTCTCCAACAGGTTGTCGTAGGTCTGTCGCTCGCGCACCAGGCGCGCCACGCCGTTCTCGACGAGGACTTCCGCAGCCAGCAGCTGCGAATTGTAGTTGCTTGCCATGGCCGCACCGTACGCGCCCGCATCGTGCAGGCAGACGAGATCTCCGATGTTCGGGCGCGGCAGCTCGCGCGGCAACGGCGCGCCGCCCTTGCCCTGCGTGAAAACGTCGGCGCTTTCGCACAAGGGGCCCGCGACGAGGAACGGCTCGTGCGGCTCGTTGTCGCGGCCGAGCACGCTGATGTCGTGCCAGGCGCCGTACATCGCCGGGCGCACGAGGTTGTGAAAGCCCGCGTCGACGAGCACGTACTCGTGTTCGCCGTTGCGCTTGAGGCCGCGCGCCTCGCTGAGCAGCAGGCCGCACTCCGCGACGAGGTAACGACCGGGCTCGAGCTCGAGTTCGATCGGGCGCTGCAACTGCTTCTCGATGCGCGCGCGCACGCCGCACCAGAACTCGACGTGTTTTTGGATGTCGAAGCGCGGTTCGTTCGCGCGGTAGGGGATCGGCAACCCGCCGCCCGCCGAGATCGACTCGAGCGAGTCTCCAACGATGCGCGCGGCCGCTTCGAGGGCGGCGCCCGAGCGCGTCAAGTTCTCGAGATCCGAGCCGGAGCCGATGTGCACGTGCAGGCCGACGACTTCCAGGCCGTGGCGCCGCGCGCGCAGGACCGCGCTCGGTAACGCTTCGTGCCAGATGCCGTGTTTCGACGTGCTGCCGCCGGTCGAGACCTTCGCGTCGTGCCCGTGGCCGAAACCTGGATTCACGCGCAGTGTCACGGTGCGCGTCGCGTGCCGCGCGGCGGCGAGTTGCTCCAACATGTCGGGCGAGCCGACGTTGACCTCGAAGCGCTCCGCATCCAGTCGTGCGAGCGTGTCGCGGTCGAACAGGTCGGCGCAGAACTGGATCTGGTGCGGCGCGTAACCGGCGCTGCGCGCCCGCACGAGTTCGCCCGACGAAACCGCGTCGACGAGCACGCCGCGCTGGCGCAGGAGTTCGAGCAGCGCCAAGTTCGGATTGGCCTTCTGCGCGTAGCGCACGACATCGAAACCGCGGCCGTCGCTGGCGCGTGCGTCGAGCAGCTCCGTGGCGCGCGCGAGCAGTGTGGCCGCGTCGTACACGTACAGCGGCGTGCCGTAGCACTGCGCGAGCTCGCGCAGCAGCTTGTCGGGCAGGATGCGGGCCTTCGTGCGTTGTTTCATGCGAGCGAACGGTCCAGTGCGCCGGCCAGCCCAGAGAGCAACGCCGCGATGTGCTCACGCGTGTGCGCCGCGTTCACCACGATGCGGAAGTTGCCGGCGCTCGGCGAGCCGAGGTAGTGCACGTACGGCGCGAAGATGCCGCGTTCCCTCAGCCGTTCGTGGAGCGCGCGCATCGTGTCGGCGCTGTCGAGAGCAAAGGCGAACACGGGCACGTCCTTGCCGGGCGTCGGGAGGCCGAGCGCGTGGAAACCCACGCGCAGTTGCGCGCTGTTCTGGCGCAGTTGCTCCAGCAACGCGCCGTCGTCGAAGGCGAGCTTCAACGCCTCGAGCGCGGCGCACGCGGCGGCCGGCGGCGCCGGAGTTGTCCCGATGTAGGCCTGCGAATGTGCGCGGGCAGCGTCGACGAGCGCCTGCGGTCCGGTGACGAAGCCGCCGTAGCAGCCCAACGCCTTGGAGAGCGTCGAAGTGAGCACGACGTGGTCGTCGCGCACGCCGTGGTGCTCGAGCGCGCCGCGGCCGCGCTCGCCGACGACGCCGGTTCCGTGGCAGTCGTCGACCAGCAGCGCGGCGCCGTGCTCGGCCGTGAGCAACGCGAGCTGGCGCAGCGGCGCGATCTCACCGCGCGTGGGGAACACGCCGTCGAGCATCACGACCGCGCGTGCGCCGTGTTCGCGCAGCTGCTTCTCGAGAACGTCCAGCGCGCCGTGCGGGAACGCGTGCGTCGAAAGCTGCGCCGCGCGCGCCGCGTCGAACAGGCTCGGGTGCGAGCGTTCGTCGATCAGCGCGACTTGGCGCTCGCGCGCGAGCGCCTGCGCCGCGACGAAGTTCGCGGTGTACCCCTCGGGCGTGAGCAGCGCCGCGGGCTGCCCGAGGCGGCGCGCGAGGTCGAGCTCGAGTTGGTCGTAGACCACGCAGTTGCCCGTGGTCTCGCGCGACGCGCCCGCGCTCAGCCCGAAGCGACGCGCGCCTTCCGCGAACGCGGCGACGACGCGCGCATGGTGCGCGAGGCCCAGGTAGCCGCAGCCGCCAAAATAGGTGAGCTCGCGGCCGTCGAGCCGCACGTGCGTCGCACTCGAAGACTCGATGCTCAGGCGCGGCATGCTGCGAGTCTCGTGCGCTACTTCGCGGCCGTGCGCGGGTCGAAGCACGCGACGGTGGGGATCGTCGCCATCGTGTGCAGGCCGGGGCGCGCGCTGAGCAGCGGCGCGATCGCGTTCAGCACGATCGCGCTGGTCGCCACGTCGCCGTGCACGCCGCCCTGGAACACGAGGTCGATCGGCGGTTCGGATTCGAGCTGCACTCGATCGTGCGGGTTGGTTTGCGCGATCGCAGCCTGGAACTCGAAGCGCAGCTTGACGACGCCGCCCGAGACACCTTCGGCCGTTTGGCGTACACCCGCGGCGTAACCGACGGGGATCGGGCCGAGCGCGCACTGCAGCGGCTTGGTGGCGAGCACCGGCTCGATCGTTTCCTTCCACGACTCGACCGGCCAGCCGAGCGAGTTCGCGACGAAGTGCAGCGACTCACCCAGGCCCACGTGGCGGAGCCAGCCTTCGCCGATCGCGGCCTGGAACTGCGCGGGCGACAGACCGGCGCCGATCTTCTTCTGGAACGGCACGCGGCGCGAGGTCGCGTCCTGGATGCGCGAGATGCGCACGCTCCGCACCGACTTGCACACCGCCGTCGCGAAGACCGGCAACGCGTCCATCAGGTAGCCCGGGTTGACGCCGGTGCCCAGGAGCTGCGAGCCCGCGTTGCGCGCGATCCCGTCGAGCCGTTCGGCGAGGGCCTTGTGCCGCAGCCAGGGCCAGACCAGCTCTTCGCAGCTGCTCACCACGGCCACGCCGCGGCTCAGGATGTGCGCGAGCGTCGTCTCGCACTTCGCGAGGTCGGAGCTCGTGGTGACGATCGCCGCATCGATCTCCTCCCAGTTCGCGACCTGCTCGAGCGAGTTGAGCACGCGCACGTTGGCCGCGCCCGGCACGAGTTGCGCGAGCGAGCGGCCGGCCAGTTCCGGTGCGAGGTCGACCGCGGCGACCGTGACGCCCAGGCCCTTGTCGACGAGGTCCTGTTGGATGCGCAAACCGAGGGGGCCGAGGCCGACGTGGAGCAGGCGGAGTTGGGTCACGGGGATTGGGGGACTTTCGGGGTCCGAGAAAATGGGCGCGGAAGTATACGGGGCCCGTCGGGCGCTCCGTCGGTTGCCAGGAACGCAGCCGCGGGTAACAGTGGCGCGCTCGCTGCCATGCCCAAACCCGCCGCTTCGCTCCCGCCCGCCGGCGCCGCAGCCGCTCAGGCGCAATTCCAGGCCGAAATCACACGCTGGATCGCCGCGCTCGAAACGGTGATCCTCGGCAAACGCGAGCAACTCGAGCTCGCGGCGGCTTGTCTCCTCGCGCCTGGCCACCTGCTGCTCGAGGATGCGCCCGGATCGGGCAAAACGACGTTGGCGCGCGCCCTCGCGCGCTCGCTCGGCGCCCAGTTTCGCCGCATCCAGTTCACCAGCGACCTGCTGCCCTCCGACGTGCTCGGCGTCGCTGTTTGGTCGCAGGAGCGCTCGGCCTTCGTGTTCAAGCCTGGGCCGATCTTCGCGAACATCGTCCTCGCCGATGAACTCAACCGCACGCCGCCGCGCACGCAGTCGGCGTTGCTCGAGTGCATGAGCGAGAGCCAGGTTTCGATCGACGGCGTCACCAAAGCTCTGCCGCAGCCGTTCTTCGTGATCGCGACGCAGAACCCGCTCGAGTTCGAGGGCACGTATCCGCTACCCGAATCGCAGCTCGACCGCTTCACGATGCGGCTCAGCTTGGGACATCCGCCGCTCGAGGCCGAAGCGCGCATCCTGCGCGGCGAAGGCGGCGAGGCGGAGCTTGCGAGGCTCGAGTCCGTGTGTGATCTCGACGCCATGCAGCGCTGGAGCGCCTACGCGCGGGAGGTGCGCTTCGACGACTCGCTGCACGACTACGTGCTCGAACTCGGCGCACGCACGCGGGTCGACGGGAGCTTTCTCCAGGGCGTCAGCACGCGCGCGTTGCTCGCGCTCAAGCGTGTGTCGCAGTCGCTCGCGCTGGTCGGCGGCCGCACGTTCTGCACGCCCGACGACGTGAAGCGTGCGGTGATTCCGGTCCTCGCGCATCGCCTCACGCCGGCGGGGGAGTCGAGCGGGCCCGAGGCGAGCGCGGAGCTGCTCGGCGAGTTGCTCAAGTCCACGCCGGTTCCGCGATGAACCAGCTGCCGCGGCGGGTCACGCTCCAGTGGACGCTGGCGGGCCGCACGGCGCTGCTCCTCGCTCTTTGTGGGCTCGCTGCGACCGTCCCGTTCGGTTCGCGCCACGCTTTGTTTCCTGCACTGGTTCTCGCGGCGTTCTTCGTCACCGCTCCGGTGGCGTGGCTCAACGTGCGCCGCGTGCAGGTCCAGACCTTTGAGCGCCGCACCGTGCGCACCGGACAGCGCTTCACGTTTCTGCTCGCGCTGGGCAAGGCGCGCAGCCGCATCGCGCCGCGCGACCTGGTGGTGCACTCCGACGGTGATGGCCCGTCGACCTCGCGCCCGCTCGCCCTGGTGTCGGATGTCGTGCCGGGCAAGTGGTCGGACTGGGCCTCGTGCGAGTGGCGCACGCGCCGCCGCGGCCCGCTGCGCCATCTCCCGCTGCGCATCGTCAGTGACTATCCGCTGGGCTTCTGGCGCGCCACCGCGCACTTGGAGCTCGAGGTCGACTGGCTGAGCCTGCCGCAGCCTGCCAGGTTGCACTTCGATCCCACGCAACGCAGCGCGCGCCGCCGGGAGCGCTGTCTTGCGACGCACACGCGCCGTGGAGACGAGGAGTTCTACGCGCTCCGCGACGCGCGGCCGGGAGACAGCCCGCATCGCATCCACTGGCGCTCCAGCGCGCGGCGCGGAAAGCACGTGGTGCGCGAGCTTCGTGGCGAGGAGCAGCCCGAGTCCGCCGTCGTGCTCTTCGGTTGGGTCGACGCTGCGCCGCTCGCCGGCAAGCAGCATGTGCGCTTCGAACATGCAGTCTCGCTTGTCGCGGCGCTCGTGGAACGGCGCGCGAAGGTGGGAGAGGGGACGCTGGTGCGCTTCGAAGGGCCCCAGCCCTGGTCGCAACGCGTTCCGCCCACGCGCGCACGCGTGCAGGCGATGCTCGCACGGCTCGCGCTTGTGGAATGTGCAGTGCTGAAGGGCGGGCCGGGCGTGCTTCGCACCGCGCTGAAGAGTGCGCTGGTCGGTGACGCGCTCGTGGTTCACGCCTGTCCGAGCGTGGCCGACGAAGGCCGCGCCCTGCAGCGCTCGTCGCGCGACGCTGCGTACGTCGTTGGAGCGCCCTCCAAGCCGCGCGTTGGAGTTCGTTCGTGAGCAAGCCTGTTCTCGAGCACTGGAAGATCAAGGATCCGCTGACTTGGTTGCTGGGCTTGGCCGGCGCGTGCAACTTCGGGTTCGTCGCGCTCGACTCGGTGTTCGGTTCGAGTCAACGCCTTCCGCCGTTTGGCGAGTACATGTTGGTGCTCGTCTGCCCGTTCATGGTGTCCTTGTTCTGGGTGCTGCGCGCAGCGAAGGTCTGGCGCGATGGGCGGCGCGCGAGCGCGCTCTCTCAGGCGGCACTGGGCGTCGCGCTCGCCGCTGCCGCCGCAGGGCAGATCGGCGATGGACGCTACGGCGTAGCGATCCTGGCAGGCGTGTTGTCGGGCGCGCTTCACGCAGCCCTTCATGTGGCCGCAGCGCCGTGGGTCTTGTGGTGCATGGTGGCGATGGCGTGTTCGATCTACGGATGGAGACCGGGGCTCTTGTCCTTGTCGCTCGTGCTCCTGGTCAGCACGGTCTGCGCTCTCGCGCTCATCGAGGTGAACGCGCGGGCAGCGCTGACACGCGTCGTCTGGCGCGCGGACCCGACGCAGGTCGGCACGCCCTGGCTCTACCTGCGCTCGCGGCTTGGCTCGGTGACGGCCATGGCCGCGTGCGGCGTTCTCCTCGCAACGTGGCTCGTTCTGACGCTCGGACTCGCTGTCTACAACGACGCACGCGAGAGTGCGGCAGGCAAGACCGCTGACCGCCAACGCAGGCCGCAGCCGTCGAGCGCCGTCGTTCAAGAGTGGATGGAGTCGATTTCCCTTGGCTCGCAGACGCCGCGGCTGACGGGCGACGTGCTGGCCCGTGCGCTGCTCAGCGACGGCCGCAGTGGCGAACGCATCCTCGACGGCCGTGTCGTGTACTTCACCGTCACGACGCTCGACGACTTTGGGAGCGATCGCCTTCAGCGCACGAAGTCGTCGGCCCCGCAGGTTCTGCGCGATGCGTTCGATGGGGAGGACGACGGTTGGATCGAGATGGCGCGCCCCAACCCGCGTGCGCCGCTCCTCATCGCCAGCATCACGCAGTACGCGCCGCGCAAGTCGACCGCGAACGACTTGCCGCTGCTCCGCTTGCAGCCGCTGCTCGCTGTCCGCGCCGAGGAAGTCGCGCAACTCGACGATGGGACGCTGCTCGCCAGCGCCGCGGAAGGCCGCCTGGAGTACGCCGTCGCCGCGGACCCGCGCACGCCGCAGCTCACCGCGAACTTCTCGGGCGACGCGCAGCACTTCGATCCGCGCTACCTCGCGCTGCCGACTGCGGATCCGGCGCTCGAGCGCATCGTGCGCGTGGCTCAGGAGTGGAGTGACCAGGCCGAGAGCGACGCCGAGTGCGCGCTCGCGATCGTCGAGCGCTTCCGAAACGACTTCACGTACTCGCTCGAGGGGACCGGCGCCGAAGGTCTCGAGGGGCTGGCGCGTTGTCTCGATCGTCGCGCGGGCTACTGCACGCCGATCGCGGCGACGTGCGTCGCGATGCTGCGCAGCCAAGGGATTCCGTCGCGCGCCGTCGCCGGCTTGCTCGGAAAAGAGTTCGACAGCGAGACCGGCGCCTACATCCTGCGCCAGCGACACGGGCACGCCTGGGTCGAAGCGCACTTCGAGGGACTGGGTTGGGTGCGGCTCGAGCCGACGCCGAGCAGCGACAGCAGGGCGGCCGCCGCCGCAGGCGTGGACCCGCTCGACGACGTGGGCGCAGAACTCGCACAGCAGGTTCAGTCGCTCGCGGCGGGCAACGTGTCGGTCGAGAAGTTGCGCGAACTCGGCGCGCAGCTGGCGCGCGGACCTTCGGCGCTCGCGCAGGC
>Ga0169931_10004646_pt1 | contig 21271 bp, 14 predicted proteins | sample Kivu_15m_20L_FD_129675 | JGI IMG/M metagenome (GOLD analysis project Ga0169931, IMG submission 129675) | Freshwater microbial communities from Lake Kivu, Western Province, Rwanda to study Microbial Dark Matter (Phase II) - Kivu_15m_20L... | ecosystem: Environmental > Aquatic > Freshwater > Lake... | reverse complement strand
TGGTATTTCGAATATATCTGTAAGGGATTTCCGTTTCTGGCATGCTTGCCAAAAATAGAAAAAGCAAACGGTTTGCAACAGCAGGAGTGGCATCTTGACAAGCATGAAGCCCCGATACTTTTGCTATAAATAATTAACATTAGCAACCATTTCCAAGGGTAACTAAAGTTAATTGTCTGATTGTGAGAAAATTGATCGGTTTGTATTTTTTTAAGTATGCGGGCTTTTCCTATGTTTCTACTGGATTAATAATCAACATATTATCTAAATTCACGGAAAATCAATGGCTTTATTTATGCTGAAACGTTAAGCTTTAAAAAGCTTAAATTTGCAAGCTTTTCATGGAACCACTTATTCAATTATTACCCGAACACGTTGCCAACCAAATTGCGGCCGGTGAGGTTATTCAAAGGCCGGGCAGTGCCGTTAAGGAGCTGTTAGAAAACGCTGTAGACGCAGGAGCAGACAGCATTCAGCTCATCATTAAAGACGGAGGGAGAACGCTTATTCGTGTAATTGACAACGGCTGCGGAATGAATGAATTTGATGCCCGACTTTGTTTTGCCCGGCATGCCACTTCCAAAATCCGTAAAGCAGATGATCTCTGGGCAATTCGTACCATGGGTTTTCGCGGGGAAGCTATGGCATCGATTGCGGCGGTTGCTCAAGTGGAAATGCTGACCCGTGTAAAAAATGAGGAACTAGGCACCCGGATTCTCATTGAAGGTTCAGAAGTGAAAAACCTCGAGGCCTGTGCCTGCCCTGAAGGAACTTCAATCTCAATAAAAAATCTCTTCTTTAATGTCCCTGCAAGACGAAATTTTCTGAAGTCGAATCCGGTTGAAACCCGACATATTATTGATGAGTTTCAAAGGGTCGCACTTGCTTTTCCAAGCATTGCCTTTAGCATGAGTAATAACGGACAGGAGGTTTACCGCCTGCCGGCGGGAAATTTCAAACAACGCATTGTTGGCCTGTTTGGAAACAACTGGAATGAAAAACTGCTGCCCGTTAGCGAAGAAACAAGTGTAATTCGAATCAACGGCTACATTGGAAAACCCGAAGCTGCCCGTAAATCGAGAGGAGAACAGTTTTTTTTCATTAACAATAGATTTGTTAAGAGCTCCTATTTTAATCACGCTGTAAGCGCGGCTTTCCAGGACCTGATTTCATCCGATTCCTTTCCGGTTTATTTCATTCGCTTCGATATCGACCCTTCACATATTGATGTAAACATCCATCCCACCAAAACAGAGGTGAAATTTGAGGACGAACGATCTGTATATGCCATTCTTAAATCGTCCATTCGCAAAGCCATTGCTTCATTTTCTTTGTCGCCAACCCTTGACTTCGACACTGAAGCAGCCTTCAACATTCCCCTTCCGGGAAGGCAAGCGATTAAAGCACCTGAAATAATTGTTAATCCCGATTACAATCCTTTCAAACCCGAATACAAACAACCTGCAAACGCTTATGCAGATTCGGCGCTTTCAAGAATCAACAAAGCCCGTTGGGAAGACCTTGACCATCGCTCCTTACAGCAAGGCCAGGCCTTTCCGGAAAAAGAGACTGAAAGCACACCTGCTGTTCAGTTGCATGGCCGTTATATTTGCAAACAGGTTAAAAGTGGCATGATGCTGATTGACCAGAAACGGGCCCATGAGAGAATTATTTACGACAATTTAATTGACTCATTTACAAACAAAAAGCATAGAGCATCTCAACAATTACTTTTTCCTATTCAGCAAGAATTTCAGCCGGGTGATTTTGCCTTGCTGAGCTCCTTGATCGAAGAACTCCAGGAACTAGGTTTCGAAATGAATGAGTTTGGCCCCAATACGATGGCCATTTATGGGATTCCGGCTGCGCTCGGAGAAGCAGATCCCGGCTCTCTGCTGGAAGAACTGCTGGAACAGTTTAGAATGGATGAACAAAGTCCGGACATCAAAGCACATGAAAAAATGGCCATGTCGCTTGCAAAATACAGTTCGCGCTTCGCTTTGAAGAGCATGAGTCCTGAAAAACTCATTGCTACCATCGAAAAATTATTTTCTTCCAGCAATCCCAATTACACCCCCGGAGGTAAATCCATAGTACAAATGATTACCATGGAAGAAATTCATCAAAAATTCAATACTTCATTCAGATCATGAAAAAGCACTTGCTGGCACCATCTATTTTATCGGCCGATTTTAACCATTTGGGTCGCGATATTCAACTTGTGAATGAAAGTGAAGCCGACTGGTTTCATGTAGATGTCATGGATGGTGTATTTGTGCCCAACATCTCCTTTGGATTTCCGATCCTGAAGCATGTCAAGAAGATTTCCAAAAAACCACTCGATGTGCATCTCATGATTGTTAATCCGGACCGATACCTGGAAGAATTTGCCGCAGCCGGGGCCGATGTCATTACCGTGCACCAGGAAGCTTGCCCGCATCTTCACCGGACCATTCAAAAAATCCATTCTCTCGGCGTCAAAGCCGGTGTGGCCATCAATCCGGCAACTCCGGTGTCGGTCCTGGAGGACATCCTATGTGATGCCGATTTGTTTTTAGTCATGAGCGTGAATCCGGGTTTCGGGGGACAAAAATTTATTCCCCGTAGCATTGACAAGATTCGGCAGCTTCAGATTGAATTGGATCAGGCAGGATCTGCAGCGCTAATTGAGGTAGACGGAGGTGTGGATGCTTCTAACTACAACGAAGTAGTAAACGCGGGTGCCGATGTATTAGTGGCCGGCAGTGCTGTCTTTAATCAGCCGGATCCTTTGGCTGCTATCCGATTGCTGAAATCCTGATTTTATCCCGGCCAAAGGCCGGAGATGCTTATAATTTGATATCCTCCGGATATTTAATAGCGGTCAAAAAAAGGCCCTGAGCCGCTGCACTTGAACCGGCCAATTTTCTGTCCTTGGAGCTCAAGACCTCAGCGATCCAGGAAACATTTTTTTTGCCCTCGCCTATTTCAAGCATACTGCCGACAATTGCGCGCACCATATTTCGTAAAAAACGATCGGCCGAAATCTTAAACACCAGCAAATCTCCACTGAACATCCATTCTGCCTCACGAACATCGCAAATGAAACTATTGACCTGGGTATGTGTCCTCGAAAAACATTCAAAATCTTGTTTGCCAAGCAGTAGTTTCGAGGCTCGATTCATCAGTTCCACATCCGGGAACTTTCGCATGATGTGAACCAAGCCTTGCTGAAAAGGATTGTTTTCATCTGAAATTCGATATTCATAGCTTCGTTGCCGGGCCGAAAAACGGGCATGAGCGTCTTCTCTGACCTGAAACAAATCTTTGAACTGAATTCCCTCGATTTTACGGACCTTCAATCTAAAAAAGAGTTCTTCAACATCCAGAATTCCCTGATTCCAATCAAAATGCAGGTAAAAATCATCGGCATGCACGCCGGTATCGGTGCGGCCACAACCGGTTGTTTCAACAGAAACATGCAACATTTCGGACAAAACCTTGTTCAAAACCTCTTGCACAGTTATGGCATTAGGTTGTATCTGCCAACCATGAAAATAGCCTCCGTGATATCTGATTCTTAAAAAATACCGCATCTTGCAAAGAAAAGAAATCTGCCTGCCAATAACATATACAATGTAAATTGCGAAAGCATGGACATGAAACGATCGGATTTTATAAAATACATGACTGCCGGAAGTCTTTTATCCGGAAGTTTGAAACTGAATGCCCTGGTTGAACAGTTAAGTTCCACATCAGAAACCCCCTCAATGCCGCTTTTGTTCATTGGACACGGAAGTCCCATGAATGCCATTGAAAACAATGTCTTTTCAAAGAGCTGGAAAGAATTGGCGTCTGCACTTCCCGTCCCGCGGGCAATCGTTTGCATTTCGGCACACTGGGAAACAAAGGGAACCTTAGTTACAGCCATGCCAATGCCCAAAACCATACACGATTTTGGTGGCTTTCCACAAGCGCTTTTTGATGTGAAGTATCCTGCAAAGGGCTCGCCTGAGTTGGCGAAAGAAATTACAAGTATGCAAACCGCAAGGATTATTTCAGAAGACCACGCCTGGGGATTGGATCACGGCACCTGGTCAGTGCTGAAAAACATGTATCCAAATGCGCAGATTCCAGTGCTTCAGCTTTCGCTGGATGTTGGCCTTTCAGCCGAATCGCACAAAGAACTCGCTGAATCGCTCAGCAAGCTGAGACAAAAAGGAGTACTGGTGATTGGCAGTGGAAACCTGGTTCACAACCTGGGCAAACTAGATTGGAGAAACCCGGAAAATGGATTTGACTGGGCGCTGGAGGCCGATGCGACATTCAAAAAAGCCATTCTGGAAGAAAACTGGAACCTTTTACTGGCTAAAACTTCTTGGAATGCCGCGCTGCAAAACGCAGTGCCTTCGGCAGAACACTATTTACCAATGATTTACGCGCTGGCCATGAAGAAAAACAAGGAGAACCTCCGATTCTTTAATGAAAACACGGTTATGGGATCCATTTCCATGAGATCTTTCATCATTTCATGATTGAATGATGCTTCAGCCGGATTATTCGGCTATGATTACAGATCCAATGTGGTTGTTGCTGTTGCCTGAGATATCGAAATAACGAATCTTGCAAACATACATATCAATAGGTACAGCTCTTCCATCAATGGTTCCGTCCCAACCTTTTTCCCAATCGTTTGAATAGAAAACTTCTTTTCCCCAACGATCAAAAATGCGCATTTCAAAACCTTCTTTGGCAAAGCCACTCGATTTTGGCATAAACACGTCGTTAATGCCGTCTTCGTTGGGAGTGAATGCAGTTGGTACATAAAAGGCTCTAAAACCTCCAATATGTATTGTTTGAACAGCCTGATCGGTGCAACCGAACTCATTGCCTACACGCAGCAATACCTCAAAAGAGCCCGTGTCTTTGTAGCTAAACGCAGCATTGGGCATCATGACAGACGACTCAGAAGGATCGCCGAAATAGTAATTGTATGAATTAGCACCCTGGCTTTCGCTGGTAAAATTAATCAAAGGCTGATCAAGTGTGGTTTCTGTCGGAATGGCTTCAAAATCAGCTACCGGAGTGGGATAAACTCGAATCAATTCTGACCAAAGTAATTGCGCTGTGCATCCCACCGAATCTTTAATCATCAAATGTACAGGATACAAGCCCGGTTGATCAAAACAAGGCAAAGCCGAGGCTGTGTTAAACTGTATTGAATCAGCTATCGTCCACACATAGGTTATAGCAGCATCAGCTTCTGAATTTAACTTGGCACAAAAGGGTGCGCAACCGCTGGTGTCATCGGCCAGAATGGCTAGCTCAGGTTTTGGTTGAACATACACAGTAATAGAATCGTAGCCAACACAACCTACAGAATCGGTTACTGTAACTGTATAAGTCCTCGTTTCTGAGGGATTTGCTACAAACAAATTTCCGGTAACTCCATGGTCCCAAACATAACTAAACACATTGTGAATGCCGGAGGCGGATACCTCAATAATGGCCTGATCTCCTTCGCAAATAAGCGAATCACCCTCCACAAAAATTTCAAACAAGGCAGATGTGCTTAATTCCGCACTGAGCTGAACCAAACAGGCATTTTCATCAAAAACATTTACTGAATAACTGCCCGGCGCAAGTCCGTCCAATTCAGAAGCTTGCTGGCCTGTATTCCACTGATACGTGTAGAAGCCTGTACCGCCCGAGGCTAAAACAGCAATGTATCCATTGGCAATGCCACTGCATCCAGGTTGATCTACAATAAGTTGAGCAACAAACTCTTCTGGTTGTGTCACCTCTTCTTCAATGGTTGCCAAACAACCATTTGCATCGCTCACAGTGCAGAAATAAACGCCAGCCATGAGGTTAATGTTGTCAATACCACTAAAACCATTCGACCAATTGATATTGTACGGCTCTACCCCACCCTGAATGTTCAATTCAACAGAACCTTCAGCCTGTCCGTAACAATCGGGATTTTCAACGGTCGTGCTTACATTCAGTTGCGCCGGTTGAGGAATAATAAAGTTTACGTTACCAATGCAGCCATTTGCATCAATTACAGATATTGTGTAGGTACCTGCAGGCAAACTTTGAGGTGGACCAGGTTGCGGACCGGTTCCCCACTGATAAAAATAGGGTGCTTGACCTCCACTAACACTTAAGGCTGCAAAACCATCGCTGCCTCCAAAACATGTTACGGCAGAAATAGAGTCAACAATCACTGTTACCGGCTGATAGCCAGATATATTTATAGTACTTTGAGCCGAGCAGTTATTTGCGTCACTTACGGTGACTGTGTATGTTCCGGGTGCTAAATTATTGGCTACTGGTGTATTTTGTGTTGCGTTGGTATTCCAGCTATAGGTGTATGTTCCTGTTCCACCGGTAACGGTTACTGAAGCAGCACCGGCATTGTTGCCACAATCGCCGGGAATAATGCTCGATTGAATCAGAATTGGCTGAGTGGGCTGAGCCACAAATAAGGTATCGGAAGCTGAGCAACCATTGGCATCGCTTACGGTAATGTCGTAAAAGCCGACAGGCAAACCGGTAACACCAGGACCTTGCGCACCTGTTTCCCATTGGTAGGTGTAAGCCCCCGAACCTCCTGTAACTGTAACGCTTGCCGAGCCATCCGTCCCTGCATAGCAGGTTACATTTGTGATTTGTGCACTAATTTGAATCGGATCCGGTTCGTTTACAGTAAAGCTCAAAAATGAACTACAACCTGAAGCATCTGTAACAGTAACCTGATTGGCACCGGCACTTAGCTGGCTGGCTTGTGTACCGGATTCACCCGATGACCATTGAATGCTGTAAGGCGCTGTTCCACCGCTTATTACCGCTTGCGCTGATGCATCACTGGCTCCTGCGCAGCTTACATCGGTACTATTTCCAATTTGAATGCCCACATTCACCGGCGATGATACCAAAGCGTCGCGAACCACACTACATCCGGCTGCATCACGCACTTCAATGCTGTGTGTTCCGGCCGTTAGAGAACCAAAAAACGGACTGTTTTGAAATGCATTTCCGTCCAAAGCGTAGGTATAAGGCACTATCCCGCCGGAGGCGGTGAAAAGCAAACTACCATTGGACCCGCTGCAATTTGAAGCTGTAGCAGTGTAATTAACAGATATGCTGTCGGGCGAATTAATTTGTGTGTTTATTATGGTTTGGCAACCTGCCTGGTCAGTAACAACCGCAGAATAGGTTCCTGCAGCAAGGTTTGTAAGGTTCCCTCCTGTTTGACCACCGGTCCAGGCGATTGAATATGGTGCGTTTCCGCCGGTTACGTTCAGTGTTATGCTCCCGTTGGAGTCGCCAAAACAACTCACGTTTGTGCTATTCACAGCTGCTTGCAAAACAACAGGCTCAACAATCACGATGTTGCCGGAAACGCTGCAACCCGATGCATCATTTACATTGTATTGATAAGTACCTGCCGGGAGTCCGTTGCGGTTTGTACCGGTGCTTCCATCCAACCAGGACACTGTGTAAGGCGCGAGGCCTCCCGATAGTGCTAGCACAATGGCTCCGTCGTTATTTCCGGCGCAGCTTGCCATGGTTGTTTGCGGCACGGCAAGCAGCTGCGAAGGTTCTGTAACATTAACAGCAACATTCGCGGTGCAGTTGTTTTGATCACTTACCGTTACTGTATAAGCTCCGGCCTGAAGCCCAGTTGCGGTTGCTCCTGTGGAACCGGTGCTCCAGCTATAGGTATACGGACCCATTCCTCCTGTTGCAGTGGCCTGAGCCGACCCGTTTGATAAACCAAAACAGCTAACTGCTACGGATGTGGCATTCGCTACAAGTTGATTGGGCTGAACAATGGTTACAACATCAGATGCATTGCATCCATTGGCATCGCTAACCGTACAGGTGTATGTTCCAACCAGCAAATTTGTAATGGTGCTGCCTGTAGCGCCGTTGCTCCACACATAATTATAAGGTGCGTTACCTCCATTGGCAATGGCCGATGCGCTTCCATCGCTACCACCAAAACAGGCCACAGGAGAGTTGACCTGCACAGAAATGCTCAGGCCTCCTGTATTTGGGATGTTTGCATTGGCGCTTCGCTGACAACCATTGGCATCAGTAACCGTTACGATATATGAACCCGGCGACAGGCCAACTGCTGTTGCCGTTGTTTGCACCGGACTTGTATTCCACGAATACGTGTAAGGCGCTTGCCCTCCGCTTACATTCACAGTAGCCGTTCCGTCAGCACCGCCACAGGTGGCGGGAACCATGCTTGTGTTTAATGACATGCCTGTAGGCTCAATAACTACAACACTTTGCGATGCTGTGCATCCGGAGGCATCTGTTATGTTTAAGGTATACGAGCCACCGTTAACATTACTTAAATTGACAGTAGTTGCCCCGTTATTCCATAAATAGACATAAGGTGCTGATCCACCGGTTACGGTGCTATTAACAGACCCATTTCCGGCACCATTGCAGCTTACCGCTGTTGAGCTCAGGACTACTTGAAGTGCTGCTGGCTGATTGATAGTAAAATTAGTGCTTGCCTGACAACCTGAGGCATCGGTTACTGTTACTGTGTATGCCCCCGAACCTAATCCGGTTGCTGAAGAAGAAGTACCACCCGTTGACCAATTATATGTGTAAGGTGCGTTTCCTCCCGTTACGCTTGCAGTGGCCGAACCGCTGTTTGCCGAACATGTGCCCGGATTCACATTGGCTGTTACACCCAGTGCAGCAGGCTGCCCAACATTTGTATTCAAGAGTAAGGTGCAACCTGATGCATCTGTAACTGTGAGAGTGTATGCGCCGGCAGCCAGATTATTGACAGAAGCCGTGTTGGCACCATTGCTCCATGCATAGGCCAATGGTGCTGTCCCTCCTGTTATTGATGCACTTGCCGTTCCGTTGCCTGCACCATTGCAGGTGGCCGGAGTGGATGTTATTGAGCCACTCAAGGCAGCAGGTTGAACCACATTAACCGTTCTAGTAATGGTGCATCCATTGGCATCCGTTACGGTAACAGTATGAACGCCCGAACTCAAGCCGGTTGCCGAGGCACTGGTACTTCCGTTAGACCATAAATAAGCGTAAGGAGCAGTTCCACCGATCACTGAAACCGATGCACTACTTGTAGGCGAGCTACATGTAGCCGCCGCTGCAGTTGCGGTTGCGCTTAAAGGAAGGGCTTGGGTAATCGTAAAATTTTGCGTCACCGAACAACCGGAATTGTCGGTGAGTGTGACTGAATAATTTCCAGCTGTTAGCCCATTAACACTTGCACCTGTGGCTCCGTTGCTCCAGTTATAAGTAAATGGCGCTGTTCCGCCGGTAACCGTGGCCGTGGCCGATCCGGTACTTCCTCCGGCACAGGCTACGTTGCTGGTGTTGACAGTCATATTCACCGAGCCGGATGAACCCACACTAACCGAAGCCGTTGCGGTACAACCAGTCGATGAAGTAATCGTAACTGTATACAAGCCTGCATTTAGACCGCTAGCTGTTTGGGTAGTTGCACCATTGCTCCATAAATAAGTATAAGTTCCTGCCACTGCAGGTGTAACGGTTGCTGTTCCATTGGAGACACCACAAGAAGCTGGTACCGACGATGTGTTTACATTGAAACCGGTAATTGAAACCGGCTGGATAAGTGTATCAGAATAACAGCCCAAATTTAAAATGAGTCTGACATTGTAGGTGCCGGTTCCACTAAAAACGTGATTTGGATTCAGCTGTGTTGATGTATTGGCCGCGCCCGATGCCGGGTCTCCGAAATCCCAAGTGGTAGAAACAATTGCATTGGATGCATTGGCGCAACTATTAGCGCTGGTTGTAACAGTAGGTGAAGTAAAGTTGACGTTTGTGCAATTGGCAACAAAAGTAAATGGAGCAATTTCAGGTCGCACGTAGAAAGAGGCCAGATTGGGAAGTCCCATACTGGAGGTTCGGCTTGCAAGTGGAATTGCAGCATTTACAAATCCGCAACCCATTCCAACTACGTTGGGATTATTAATCACCGACAGTGAGGTGGTGTTTCTGGAAACATAAACCTTTCCATCAGGGCCTAACTGAAGCGAACCGATGAATGGACCCAGAATACCCAAAACCACTTTTGAGTTCTGTATAGCGGCTGTAGAGCCCGCACATAAATCAAACTGAACAAGGCGCCCCTGATTGGTAGCGCCGTAGGCCACTCGCCCGTTGGGCGAAAATTCACAACCATAAGCACCTGTTTCGGTGGCAAGGGTGATACCATTGCTAACGACCCCGGTTGAATTATTGAAATCGTAAAGTTCAAATTTATTGGTTCCGTTAGTTCCTCCAAAACCGTAGTATCCGGCAAGTAGCTTGTTTCCATCGGGATTGGCTTTCAATTGGCCGTAACCCGACTGCGTAATGCCGCCGATGAGTGAACCGGTGGAACTCAGCACAGGAGTGGTATTTACCCCGGTAGGGGTAATGAGCCAAACACGAAACTGCGTGCTGTTCCAGTCATGACTTACAATCCAAATATCGCGATTGTTGCAGTGACGCACTGCTGTTAGTTTTTCGCAGGAAGGGGTTTGCAGCAAAACATTTTTTGTAGCTGTAACAGCACCCAAACCTGCACTAAGTGACATGTTCACTTCAGAATAGCGAATGCCGTTTGCTCCTGCATCCGCATCGGCGGTGAAAATATAATAGATGTTATTGCTTAAAGGTCGCTGTACAATTATGGACGACTGCGTTGATGACTGATGTCCGGTGAGTCCGGTACCGTTGGTCATCAAAGCGTGACTTGAGTTCCACACGTTGATTCCATTGGTGTAAAACATCAGATTGCCCGCAGCATCCGAAATACTTGCGCAACCCTCGGTGGTGGACATGATACCGTTGGTTAAGGCAACCGGAGATCCGGATGCGAAACTTAAGCCTGCCTGATTGCCAAAATACCAGTTATAAAACCTCTGTTGCTGGGCTTCAAGCCCCGAAGGCACCAAGCAACAGGCCATGCTGATCCAGAGGAATGCCTTTGAAAGCAGGCATTTGTATTTTGATGCAATTTCTGGTGACATAATTAGGCCTGTTTACGCAGGCCTGTGTCATCAGGTTGGTGAAAAATCAGACAGATTCACTGCCTTAATTACATCTTTAATTATTTATCTGAATGTTGTGTGATATCAGAAATTCAAAGTGAAACTAAATCAGTTCAAGATCGGCAGCAGGCATCCAACCTTCATTGCCATCGGCAAGCTTAACCCTTCGCCATGAACCCAGCTCATCTACTATTTTAACCTTGGTTCCGGCATGTAAAAGGAATAAGCCGGTTCCGTTTTCAACAGGACTACTTTTTACAGAAACACTACCTGCAAAAACAATTGCTTCCTGATGGTATATCTGCCATTTGCGCATTGAAAAAGCCAACGAAAGGAAGAAAATACTTACAAGCAACATTGAAAACCCTCCATAAAAGCCGAGGCGTTTCAGGTTACTTTTTCCCGATTGAACGAACAAAACAAACAATCCGCCGCAGGCGAACAGACAAAGCAGGAATAAAACCGCCCAAGTGTCTTGTCCCGCACTATTTCGCAATTGAAAAAACCATCGCTTGTAAAAAAGCATGGGTATGGTTTCTATTTTATCTTCAATATGCGTGTTGGTTAGTTGCAGGTTGAACATTGCATCCTCGTCAGCAGGCTTCATTTTGAGCGCGCGTTCGTAATTCAGAATCGCACTTGGGTAATCGGTTAATTTGTAATAGGCATTGGCCAGGTTATAATAAAGATTCGCTGATCGTAAGCCGTCCTCGTTAATAATTTGTTCATACTGGGTAACTGCGGTAGCGTAGTCGCCTGCCTTATAAAGATCATTGGCCTTAAAAAGCTTGGACTCAGATTCGGCCAGCATGATTGCTGAATTAAGGAAGAACACAATGAAGAAAAAAACCGGCAATCTCATGACTTCAATGATTTATCTATTTTGGTAATCAATTTCTCGGCATCAGTGTATAAATTTTGCATGCCTGAATCGGCTCCGGGTGCAAACCTGGCAAATTCACAGGATTGCAATATTCTCTCAAGTTCTTCAATGTCTGTTTCTTCAATGTTCTTTGTTCTTAAGGTATTTGCAATAACCTCTTTGTTTAGCGAAGCTCCCGGAATTTGCAAACGATCGCTCAAATAACCGTAAAGCGCCCTGAACACCTCGTCATAAAACGCATTCTGGTCATTTTTCGCTAACAATTCACCGGCATGTTTCAATCGCTTTTTAGCCATACTACCTGCCTCCCGGCTTTTGTAAAGCCCTTGGTTTGCCATCAGATTGTTGTTTCGTTTCCTAAGCAACAAAAGAAGTATTAAACCCAATGGAGGAACCACTGAGAATGTATAAAACAAAGGACTCAGGAAAAAGGGCTTGTCGTTCTTGTGAAGCGATTGCCCCAATTCAGGTTTAATAAAACGGATGTCGGTGCTGATTGCTTTAACGGAAGTACTTTGCCCTGCTCTTCCGGCAACGGCCTGATCATTTGCACCTTTTGCAACATTCACTTCAATAACAGGAAGCGTTACCGACTCATATTTATCGGAAGCCGTTGAGAAAAAAGACCAGGTGAATGGCCCAAGCAAATATTTACCTCCCGCCCTAGGAATCAATAAAATTTCAAACTCCCTCGTTCCATTCATGCCGCCCTCTCCTATTCGGATATTGTCTTTAATTTGAGGATCATAGGCTTCAAACTCAGGAGGAAATTTTAATGTAGGTGCTTCCAACAACTTTAAATTACCCGAACCTGAAATTTTCAAACGATAAGTGAGCGCGTCACCTGCTTTGAGGTCTGTTTTATCAACACTTGATTCTACTTCAAACTTACCAACCGCTCCGCTGAAATCGGCAGGCTTGCCTGCGGCAGGATGCGGCTCCACAGTAACTTGCTGGGCCTGGCTCTTCACCTTTATTTCGATGTCCCGAACACTGCCGCCGAAAAATTGATCAAAAAAACTTTGAGCGGCCACCCGTTCACGAACCAAACACGTTGCCTCCAAAGGCGGAATTTCAAGTTTTCCACTTTTTTGAGGAAAAAGGACCGATTTTTTGAGTTCTGCTGCGTACCAATTTTCTCCATTAAACTGCTCCACTTCCAGTTTATCGTTCTTATTCATTGGTATTTCTTCCGAAAAAAAACCATTGAAAGTTGGGAATTTAAGGTCCGAAAAATTGATTTGTCCGTATTTTGAATAAATCTTATAAGTTACATTGATCGCTTCACCGAGACTCACCTTGGTTTTATTTACAATCGCCCGAATAAACAATTTATCGGAACTGCCCGTGGCAGAAGGCTGATTAATTGTGGCTCCGGGCTGAGCAGCAGGTTGGGATTGTTTAGCTTGTTGCTGAGGCAAAGCATCAACTACCTCAATAAGCAATTCATTTGAGCCAATTTTGCCATTGCCTACGCGTGTGTATGCAGGACCAATTTTGATCTTTCCCTTTTTTCGAGCAGCTAATACATAATAATAAGTCATGCTTTGGGTGAAAGAACCATTGATCATTTGAACACTGGAGCTTTGATTGGGCCCTCCATACAGATCAAATTCACTTAAATCGGGTGGTGTAAACCCCGACGCATTTGCGTTAATCGTAAAACTGAGTTTAAAGCGCTCGCCTGCGGCAACTTTTGCCGGAGCGCTTGCTTTAAAGGATATCTCTTGTCCCTGAACACCAGATATAAGAGATATCAACCCAATGCATGCCAGAATGAGTCTCTTCATGGTTTACCAGTCTTTTCCGGAGCTTCCTTGCCCCGGTCTTTGTTCCTTCTTTTCTTGTTCTTTTCTTAATTGCTTCTCTTGACGGTCCAGAGCATCAAGCATTCTTTCTGCCTCTTCACGATCTATATTCTGCTTTTGCTCTTCTTTTTTCTGATCCTGCTTTTTCTCTTCCTGCTTCTGTTTCTGAGGATCTTTTTTCTCCTGTTTGTTTTGTTGTTGCTGCTGTTGTTGTTGCTGTTGCTTTTTCAGCATTTGATAAGCATACGAAAGGTTGTAACGACTATCTTCTGCCTTGGGATCAAGTTTCAGGGCTTGTTTGTAAGCCTCCACACTTTTTTCGTATTGCTTGTCTTTAAGCAGGGCATTGCCCAGATTATGATACACTTTGCTTTGACGGTTTTTATCGCTTGTTGTTTCTCTTAAAGAATCAAGGATTGAGGCTGCTTCAGCATATTTTTCCTGCTTGTAAAGCGAGTTGGCCAGGTTGTATTGGCCTGTCCAGCTTTTTTTGTTCTTCTCAAGTCCCTTTCGATATTGAATCTCCGCATCATTGAACTTCTTATCCTCATACAATTCATTTCCTTTTCGAAGGTGACTGGATTCGGATTGCCCGCGAAGGTTCATATTCGAAAGAATCAACAGCAAAACCAACAATATCAGATGCCTCATTTCTTTATTATTGTTTTTTTGTATTAAACAAATCTACCCGTTTAGACAATGCGCTTCTTCTTTCATTTATAAAAAACTCAAGCAAAAGCAACAACAATCCGGGGAGAAGAAAAAATTGAAAGCGGTCTTCATAATCTGTAAACACCTTGCTACCAAAATCGGTTTTTTGCATGGCATTTATTTGTGTAAAAAGGTCTTCAAGCCCGATATTACCCTGACTTGCCTGAACAAACACCCCACCTCCCGCTGCGGCCACCTCTTTTAACATTTGCGGGTTCATTCGGGAAACAACAGTTGATCCTGCTTCGTCCTGCTTGAAGCCCACCAGTCTTCCGTCCTTGTATTCTGGCACTGGCGAACCCTGAGCTGTTCCAACGCCCAATGTGTGGACCGCTATTCCGGCTGATTTTGCAGCCCTGGCTTGTTCAATGGCATCGTCTTCGTGGTTTTCGCCATCGCTAATTACAATAATAGCTCTTCCTCTCGTATCTGATTTTGGTAAACTGGATGCACTTACCTGAATGGCTCTGCCAATGGCCGTTCCCTGCATCTGGATACTTTCTGTGGATATGGTCGAAAGAAACATATGAGCGGCCGCGTAATCAGATGTAAAAGGAAGCTGAAGAGATGCTTCGCCGGCAAAAACAACCAGTCCGATTCTATCGTCCACAAAGCGGTCTAAAAGTTTGTTCACTGCCTGTCTGGCTCGTTCGAGCCGATTCGGCTTAAAATCTTCGGCCAGCATGCTTTTAGAAACGTCAATGGCAATCACCAGATCAACCCCTTGCCTCTTTACTTCCTCATATTTTGAACCAATTCGTGGGTTGGCAAGCCCCACAACCAGGAAAATCCAGGCCACAGAAACCAAAAAAAAGCGCATTCTTAATTTTCCCGGCGAAAAGTCGGGCATCAGGCGAAGAACCAGATTTTTATCACCAAGTTGTTCAATTGCTCTACGTTTCCAGCGCATTCTTGCGTTAAAAGCAAACCACATAGGTATGATCACCAGCAAGGCCCAAAGAAAAAATGGATAAGAAAACTGCAACATAGCCTTAAGGTATTGATCTCAATAATGTATTTCTAATAAACCACTCAACCAACAAAAGAATTAATCCAACCAGGGCGAAAGGCCAGAACTCTTCGCGCATTTTGCGAAATTCAGTTACATCAAACCGTGTCTTTTCAAGCGTATCAATTTTCTTGTAAATGTCTTCCAATGCTTGATTGTTGGTCGCTCTGAAATACTGTCCACTTGTCATTTCAGCAATTTTCGTGAGTAAATCCTCATCAATTCGTACCTGCACATAATCAAAGGCGTACTCACCATTCGGATAGCGGTAAGCGGGCGAATAAGCCATGCCTTTGGTTCCTACCCCGATGGTGTAAACCCGCACGCCATACATTTGAGCAATTTCGGCAGCCGTTAGTGGCGATACGGCACCGGCATTGTTCTCACCGTCAGTAATCAGAATCACCACTTTGCTTTTTGCTTTGCTGTTTCTCAATCGATTCACCGCCGTAGAAAGGCCCATTCCGATGGCGGTGCCATCGGGAAGAAAATTCGGCTCCACCTCTTTAAGCAAGTTTTTTAAAATGGAATGATCAATGGTGAGCGGGCACTGGGTAAAGGCTTCGCCTGAAAATACAATCAAACCAATTCTGTCCGTTGGTCTTCCATCAATAAACGCTTCAGCCACATTTTTAGCCGATTCAAGCCGGTTAGGCTTAAAATCGCGGGCAAGCATACTGGGCGAAAGGTCCATGGCCAAAACGATATCAATCCCTTCTGAACTCATGTCCTGCCAGGCCAGTTTGGTTTGAGGCCTTGCAAGAGCCACCACAAAGGCAGCAATGGCCAGACTTCGAAGAAAAACTGGCAAATGAATCATTCGAGTGAGAATGGATCGCTTGTCCTGCCTCAACAACGAAGCGGTGGACATTCTGATTTCAGGTTTTTGTTTCTTGCCTTTTAAAAAGTACCAGATAATAATCACCGGTATGCTTAGTAAAAGCAAAAACATCCAGGGGTGCAAAAAGCTCAGCTCCTGCAAGGGAGGAAAACGCAAATCAGAAATACTATTCATTCACTTCCTCCTTTCCTTTCGCGCCTTCGGCGGATGAAAACTCTCGTGGCCGTGTCGTTTCCACCACCAGTCGGGAAAGCCGCAAAGCAGTTGCATGCATGGCTTCGTCAGGGATGGTCTTGGCAAACTTCACCAAGTCGGTTGTTCTAAAGAGGGAGCGCGCCGCATCCTGCGATTCAGCAGGCAATGCCCGGTTGCGCATCATTTCCAGAATTTCGTCAGAAGTCGATTCAAGTGCAGGAATTTCTAGCTGATCTTCAAGATACTTACGAATGGCATCGGTGATTTCAGAATAATAAAGTTTCACTTTACCCTGTCGCCAAACCGATTCCTTTTCAATTCGATTCAATTCTGCATGTGCCAGTTTCCAAGGCTCTGCCTTTTTCACAGGTTTGGGTTCCGAAACCGGCTTTTTTCTTCTCAAATACCAATAGAGTAATCCTGTTATCAATGCCAGCAAAACAACACCACCCAAAATCCAGGGCATATATTCGCCAATATCAAAAGGCACATCGGCAATTCCCCTGATGTCCTGAATGGCCTTGGTTGTATCCACCGGAACGGTGAGAACAGACACGTCAAGTACATTCGACAGGACTAGTTCTGTATCACCCGCAGTTTGAAACTGAAAAGGGAAAGCCGGTAAGTTGTAATTGCCACTATCAAAAGAAGTAATCCTGTAAACCTGCTCAATATGCATGTTTCCAAGTGAATCGGATTGAATGGTATCGGGCTTTTGCCTTCCCAAAACTTCAAACACGCTTCCCAGGGTATCTCCTATTTCGGGCCAGATTAACTTCTTGCCCTTAGGGACATCCGTTTCCAACTTCAGTTGCAGTTCTTCACCCAAACGAATCCGTTTTTTATCCGCAGTGGCCCCTGCCGATTGGGCTTGAAGCATGACCGGAATCAAAAAGACGATTATCAGGAATGATATTTTTTTCATCGGGCACCTCTCCGCTTAAACAAATTACTCAATGGTTGAATGTATGATTTATCGGTACTCAGCCAGGCTGCATCCACCCCGGCACGGCTTAGGGTTGTTTTGAGCTGATCGGCATGTTTTTTTGCCCGCAATTCATATCCTTTGCGCAAAGCTTTGTCTGAAGTGTCCACCCAAAACGAATGGCCCGTTTCGGGATCAAGTACCTGCATAAGCCCCACATCGGGAATGCTTAATTCACGAGGATCAGAAACAGGCAAAGCCACTATGTCGTGCTTTTTATTGGCCAATCGCATGCTATCATCAAATTCGCTTGAGTAAAAATCGCTCAAAACAAAGGCTGTACAACGCTTTCTAATAACATTAGTCAAAAACTTAAGTGCTTGCCCAACATGGGTACCCTGGCTCCGTGGTTTAAATTCAATCAGCTCTCTGATGATTCTGAGCACATGCGATTTTCCCTTTTTAGGAGGAATGTATTTTTCAATCTGGTCAGTAAAAAACACCACCCCTATTTTATCGTTGTTCTGCATGGCAGAAAAGGCAAGCACTGCACAAACTTCTGTAACCAGTTCCATTTTGGACTGACTTCTGGTTCCGAAATCTTTTGAACCACTCACATCCACAACCAGCATAATTGTCAGTTCGCGCTCCTCTTCAAATACTTTGACATAAGTATGATTTAAACGTGCTGAAACATTCCAGTCAATAGTACGCACATCATCACCCGGCTGGTATTCACGAACCTCCGAAAACGACATTCCCCGGCCCTTAAAGGCGGAGTGATATTGTCCCGAAAAAAGCTGCGCAGACAATCCCCGGCTCTTTATTTCCAGCTTACGTACTTTTTTTAGAAGATCGGATTGGTTCAAGAATAATTATTTGAAAATGAAACAAATTGAAAATTTGATCCGCCTTTGGCGGATGAAAATTTGAGAATGAAACAATTTGAAAATGCCCGTCAATTGGATAGATTTCCTTTTTTAACCTGAATCATTTTTTTCTTCGAAGTAGATAAAATTTTAGAAACGACTTTGTTTACATTCATCAAATCCGAATGCAGCGTACTTTCTGATTGCATTAGGTTTACTCGTTTGCATATACGAAGCCAATAAGCAGACTCATCTATTTCTTTGGCAGCTATTTTGAATTTATGAACGAAGTCTGGCAATGATTCGGCATTTTGTGCTTCAGCTATGTTAGCACCTATGGATGTTCCGGAACGGAATAACTGCTTGGACATTAAAAACTGATTTTTGCTGTCCAATTCATTGCAATAGTGGAACACACGAACTGCAAAATCCTCAGCCATTTGCATAACTAGATTCTCTTTATCATTTCTCATAATTCATTAGTATATGTGTTATAAATAAATTCATCTTCAAATCTTCAAATCTTCAAATTCATTATGGAACCTCTACTTTATTCAAAATCTCACTAATAATATGCTCAGAGGTAATATTTTCTGCTTCAGCTTCATAGGTTAATCCAATCCGGTGGCGTAAAACATCCTTGCAAATGGCCCGGATGTCTTCGGGAATCACGTAACCGCGACGTTTAATGAACGCGTATGCCTTAGCGGCAAGCGCTAAACTGATTGAAGCACGTGGTGAGGCTCCAAAACTAATCATAGGTTCGAACTGAGCCAGGTGATGATCTTTTGGAAATCTGGTTGCAAATACAATATCTACAATGTATTTCTCAATTTTTTCATCCATATAAACTTCCCTAACTACTTTGCGGGCATTAATAATTTGCCCGGGATCAATAATCGGCGAAGGTTTCGGGTATTCCATACCCAGATTGGCACGAATAATTTTGGTCTCGTCTTCTTTGCTTGGATAACCAATAACCACTTTCAGCATAAAACGATCAACCTGTGCCTCAGGAAGCGGATAGGTTCCCTCCTGCTCCACCGGGTTTTGTGTTGCAAGCACTAAAAATGGTTCGGGAAGCTTATGCGTGGTGTCGCCAATAGTAACCTGACGCTCCTGCATGGCTTCCAGCAAAGCACTCTGTACCTTGGCCGGAGCACGGTTAATCTCATCAGCCAGAATAAAATTAGCAAATACAGGCCCTTTCCTCACTGTGAAGCTTTCCTGTTTTTGATTGTAAATCATGGTTCCAATCAAATCCGCCGGAAGTAAGTCCGGCGTGAACTGAATCCGACTGAAATCGGCTTTAACCGTTTGCGCCAAGCTCTTAATGGCTAAGGTTTTGGCCAGACCCGGAACTCCCTCCAGGAGGATGTGTCCGTTTGCCAGCAAACCAATCAACAAGCGGTCAAGCATGTAATGTTGACCGATGATGACTTTATCCAGTTCTAGTTTAATTAATTCAATGAACGCACTTTCGCGCTCAATCCGTTCGTTGATTTCCCGGATGTCTGTGGTCATAGTTTTATTTAATAGGAACGCGCAAAGAAAGAAGAATAAGCTTTCTTAATCAAGAACGAGGCTTCTAAAAAATGTTAACAGACCATGTTCATGATTTCATTGTCCGCTGCAGCCCGAAATAGCTGTATCTTTCTTAAATTTAGCATGCAAGGTGGTTCGCTGAGTGACATCACGATTGAATAAAATTCTTTTTTGCAAGTGCAACAGCTTACCTTTGCACTAATGAGTGTGTCCGGAAAAGCCCTTGATGTTTCGCTTCTAAAACGTGTAATTCGTTATGTCAAACCCTATCGCAAGTTCCTTTGGGGATCTGTGTTTTTAACGGTATTTATGGCCTTTTTATCACCGGTAAGGCCGCTTTTGATACAATACACGGTTGATCATTTTATTATGATCCCCGATCCGGGCATGCTGCTTAGCATGACCTTGATCATGATTGGCATTTTGATTATCGAAGCTGTTGGTCAATTTTTGTCAAGTTACATCACCAGTCAACTCGGACAATTTGTAATCAGAGACTTACGTCTCGATGTCTTTAACCATATTACCAAGTTACGAATTTCATATTTCGACAATACGCCTATTGGCACGCTGGTAACCCGCGTTGTGAGCGACATTGAAACAATTGCAAGTATTTTTACCGAAGGAGTCGTAATTGTTTTCGGTGATTTGCTGCAACTCACCGTTGTTCTTGTGGTGATGTTTTATACCGACTGGAGACTTGCACTCATTTCGATTTCCACGATTCCTCTCCTATTGATAGCTACAAACATTTTTAAGAATGGCATTAAGAAAGCATTTCAGGAAGTTCGTACGCAGGTAGCGCGGTTAAATGCATTTGTGCAGGAACATATCACCGGAATGAATATCGTGCAGATTTTCAATCGCGAAGCCGAAGAAATGCAGGCCTTTAAAGCAATAAATCGCGAACATCGTCGTGCGCACATACAATCGGTTTGGCATTATTCTATTTTTCTGCCCATTGTTGAAATTCTCAGCGCTGTCTCGCTTGGACTCCTCATCTGGCTTGGAGCACGCGGGGTAATTTCGGGCACATTTACCGTTGGTAATCTGGTTGCATTCACCATGTATATCAGCATGCTTTTCAGACCCATACGAACCCTGGCCGACCGATTCAACACCTTGCAAATGGGCATGGTAAGTTCTGAACGGGTTTTTGCGGTGCTCGATACGCATGAATATATTGCCGATACCGGAAATTATAGCCCTCAAACAATTCGGGGTGAAATTGTTTTCAGTGATGTGGAAATGGCTTATAAAAATGAAGACTGGATTTTGAAAGGGGTCAGTTTCTCGGCCCTTCCGGGCGATACAATTGCCATTGTTGGTGCAACCGGCTCAGGAAAAACCACCATCATTAATTTAATTAATCGTTTTTACGATTTTCAAAAAGGCAGCATTGAAATTGACGGGAAAGATATTCGAGAATATAGTTCC